>Ga0153940_1001019_pt1 | contig 13106 bp, 12 predicted proteins | sample TSNJ024MetaG_FD_104736 | JGI IMG/M metagenome (GOLD analysis project Ga0153940, IMG submission 104736) | Attine ant fungus gardens microbial communities from New Jersey, USA - TSNJ024 MetaG | ecosystem: Host-associated > Fungi > Mycelium > Unclassified | place: USA: New Jersey, Brendan T. Byrne...
AATCTACCTCCTTTAAATCATAGATATCATAATTATTATGGAAAGTAAAGTCAAAAAAAAGCCTTGTAAATAGGCTTGAAATATTTTATACTTTCTATAATATTAAACTTTCCATAAGGGAATGGGCGTACACAAAGAGAGTTTATCCGTGAATTAGCCGCTAAACAAGGATATAATCCTAGCGCCCTGAGTTGTCGTAGTGGCCTGTAGCACACAAGCAACTTACAAACAGCTGTAAGAGCACCATAGAATCAGCCTTCACAGTTTCGATTGAGGAATGTTCAAAATAGACTGAAAACAGCATAGAATCAAGGTTTATAGATGCTGCATCAACTTTTCATTTTGGTGCAGTTTTCGCATAGTAACCAATGCTGTGAATTAACGTGCGAATTTAAATTGTATTAAGAGGAATTAGTATATAATAAAGAATGTAAGGAGGAAGAAGGCATGCCAAATATAAAGCCTATTTCAGATTTGCGAAATTATACAGAAGTTTTAAAAGAAGTTTCTCCAAATCGACCAGTTTATCTTACGAGAAATGGTCGAGATGAGTATGCAATAATAAAGAGTGAGGATTTAGATCAGCTTCAAGCAACTGTAAAATTATTATCTAACCTTCAAAAAGGGGAAAAGTCAGCAACAGATAACGGTTGGCTTTCAGCAGATGAAGCAGAGTCTGCCTTGGGTCTATAATATGGTAAAAATTAAGTATTCGCCACAAGAATAAAGATTTGCAAAAAATAAAACAGCATGTGACAGACGAGTTCGAGGTAAATATAGCGGCTAAAACGATCCGTGATATTGTTAAAACGATTCGTCGTTTAGAAATGTTTCCAGCATCTGGACAGATGCTTTCCGGAAAGATAGATGTGGCAATAGATTATTATTATATATATTCTCAAAAGAATTATGTATTTTATCGGATAGAAAAAGAGTGTGTTAAAATCATTAGAGTAATAAATGAAAAGCAGGATTATGTACAAATACTTTTTGGTATTTCAGAAGTATAAGGTGTTCTGAGTTGTCATCAGATGTTGACAGCAGCACACATGCAACTCACAAATGTCCTCTAAGCTTGAAAAACCAGCCTTCACTGCAGTGGGGCCGCATCCATTCCCCTTGATGGTACGTGACTTTCAAATGTGTATTGGGCAAGAAGCCCGAGAACAATTTTTAGATATGACCGGTATACTTCCGGATGCAGTTGTTGCATGCGTTGGCGGCGGAAGTAATTCGATTGGTACTTTTGTACCGTTTATTGGCGATCCGGTAGATATTTATGGTGTAGAGCCGATGGGAAAAGGACCGGAAGCAGGAAATAATGCGGCATCTATTACCTATGGCAAGAAAGGTATTCTGCATGGCTTTGAAAGTTATCTTCTTCAGGATGAAAATGGAGAGGCGGCACCTGTATATTCTATAGCTAGCGGATTGGACTATCCGGCAGTCGGACCGGAACATGCCATGCTGCATGATATGAAGCGAATAAATTATGGTTTCGTGACCGATGAAGAAGCGATAGAGGCATTCTTTAAATTATCCAGACTTGAAGGAATTATTCCGGCTATTGAAAGTGCCCATGCCTTAGCTTTTGCAATGAAACTTGCAAAAGAAGGCAAAGAAGGTGCGATTCTTGTGAATTTAAGCGGGCGGGGAGATAAAGATATCGATTTCGTTGTAGAAAAGTATGGTTATGGGGACAAGTTTTAAAAAGAATGTAAAGATAATCTGTGAGATGATTGGTGACAGCCAAGCAGATTGAGGAATGTTCAAAATAGACTGAAAATAGCATAAAATCAACGTTTAGAGGACTGCTCTGACCTTCTCATGGTTGGGGCAGTTTTTAATTTTAATAGGTAATATCCTGACAGGAAAAACCTGGCCGCATGCCGGTTAGCAGCCACAGGTATGGAAATCTCTATGTGAATGGGTGCAATTACGGATTGGAATTTTTTACATTCTATTGTCTGAAGGGACACCTATGCCGTCCGGCAGTACACAGGAAGGATATCAATTTTCGCTGAAAGGAAATCAAAGCCTGGAAATAGGACCGGTGACCTATTCTCATACAGGGATTTATGAGTATCGGCTGGAGCTGGTAATTGGCATATTGAAGTATCGGAAGGCATAATAAATGAAATTCATAAGTCGACATCATCAGACTTATTACCGCATATTATGAGCGTTTTTGCGTTTCCTGAATATATTATAATGTAATAATAAAAGGAGATGAAAACTATGAATAATCACAATTGTTGTAATCGACATAGAGATATAAGATTAATCCGTGAAGGAATCGGTGATATAAGAGAAGGAATTAGAGACATCTGTGAAGGTGTCTGTGATATTAGGAGAAATAACATCCGCGAAGGAGAAAGGGATATTCGGGAAGGAATTGGGGATATCGAAGAAGGGCTGGAAGATATCATGGAAGGATTAAAAGGACTTGAAATCAGCCGAAGAGCCAGACATAGAATCAATGAAGGCATTAATGATATCAGAGAAGGGATTAAAGACATTTGCGAGGGCCTGGAAGACATCCTCAGCTTTAGAATAAACGAAGGTCTTAGAGACATTTGCGAAGGAATCCGCGACATTGAAGAGGGATTGCGTGATATTGTCAGAACTTTAAGGTGTATATAAACTCAAATGCCCTTGAAATCCTGTAAAAATCAGCCCTCGCAGTTTTGATTGAGGAGTGTAGTACGCCCGGTAGCGCATGTTCACCTGATCGAGAGATTAGGGCTGTGTAAATAGTTTACGGAGATTTAAGAACCCGTTATAAATGCCTTGCATTTACCGGGTTCTTTTATATGCGTCCAGCGGCTGAGAGCCATTCTTTTTCCTTCTCTATATAATGGGGTTCAACCTGCAGTATAGAGGCTAAAGAATCATGGATTTCTAATCGCTCATCAAAAGTCCCCCCCTTTGTACACCATACCAGACAGATTCCGAGGATTTGATTTCTTATCGTATGATGGATATCCAACGGGGAACGAGGATTAAGGAATTGTTTTTCTTGCTGTCCTTTTTCGATTATTTGGATGGCGCTTTCCTTTATGTTTTCTTCCGAGGATGGGAAAAAAGTAGTGCGATTATTCTGGAGATTTATCATGATAATAGACGACATAATATCAGAACCCATTTCTACAGTCCAATCTATCGTGGGCTTATATAAAAGCCAGAGTTTTAGCCAGTAATTATCTGTGGAGATTATTTTAGACTGATATTGTTTGGAAATTTTAATATTGTCATAAAAAGTATCAACGATGGAATCTTTGCTATTAAAATGATAGTAAAAGGTTCCGCGTTTTATATTGGAAGAATCACAAATGTCTTTTATGGATACATTTTGATATCCGTTTTTTTTAAATAATTCCATGGCATGATTAATAATTATTTTTTTTGTTTTAGTTCCATCACTGGGCATATAATCACCTCACTTAGAAAGAATATAACATAAGCTAAGAAAAGTGTAAATAGATTTTGTATGTATTGACAACTTAATATAAACAATATATAATTTATTTTATACAAATGTATAAAATAAACTGTACAGGAGGTAGAAAGATGGGTAAATTTGAAGCAATGTTTCAACCATGGAAGATTGGCAACATGGAAATCAAAAACAGAACGGTTATGGTGGCAATGGGGATTCATTCTCCGAGAATGGTAAACCATGATAATAGTTACACACAAGATGGGATTGACTATTTTGTGGAACGGGCTAAAGGCGGTGTGGGCCTGATTATAACAGGCGGAATGTCGGTGCAGAATAAGTATGACTCTGTAGAAGGTGGAAATTGCGTACTGAATTCCGGAGATGAATTTATTACAAATACGAAAAAGCTGACAGAAGGTGTACATAAATATGGATCTAAAATCGTCTGTCAGCTAAGTGCGGCATCCGGTCGTACGGCGCCGATATGGTTCATGTCAGGTGAACCAATCGCTCCAAGTGATGGTTTGCCGAATGTATGGAAGCCGGAGATCAAACACCGGGCTTTGACAAAAGAAGATATTGAAATATATCTGCATGGATTTGAAGTGGGTGCAAAGCTATGTAAAGATGCGGGATTTGACGGAGTTGAGATACACGCCATGCATGAAGGGTATCTGCTGGATCAGTTTTCGATCGCTAATATGAATACCAGAGATGATGAATATGGCGGTCCTAAATTAGAGAATCGACTGCGCTTTGCAAAAGAGATTGTAGAAAGGATTCACGCTGCCTGTGGCATTGATTTTCCTGTACTTATGCGATACAGTGTGACTTCAAAAATGAAAGGATATAATAGTGGAGCTTTACCAGGAGAAAAATTTGAAGAATTTGGTCGTGACAGAGTAGAGTCAATAGAAGTTGCAAGGCTGCTTCAAGAATACGGATATGCTGCTCTGGATGCTGATAACGGAACTTATGATTCGTGGTTTTGGGCGCATCCCCCGGTATATATGCCAGAAGGATGTAATTTAGAGGATTGTGCATTTATTAAAGAAGCAGTCGATATTCCGGTAATCTGTGCCGGGCGTATGGAAGACCCGGAGCTTGGGGAAAAGGCAATTAGTGAAGGTAAAATTGATGCCGTGGGCCTGGCCAGAAGTCTGTTGGCTGATCCATACTGGCCGGAAAAAGCAAAGAATGAAAAAGCGGAAGATATCCGTCCATGTATTGCCTGTCATGTAGGCTGTCTGCAGAGAATTTTTAATATGAAAGATATGAGTTGTGCCTTAAATCCAGCTTGCTGTAATGAAAGGGCATATGAATTAAAGCCGGCTGCTTCGCCAAAGAAGATTATGGTCATTGGAGGCGGAATAGCCGGTATGGAAGCGGCAAGAGTTTGTGCTTTGCGGGGACATAAGGTGGATTTATATGAAAAAACCGATAAGCTGGGCGGCATGTTTATTGCGGCATCATCAATGAGCTTTAAAGAGGCGGATAAGAGATTGATTACTTGGTATGAAAGACAAATGCACGAAGCGGGTGTTGATGTTCATTTGAATTGCGCAGTAACAGCAGATCAGGTTAAAACAGAGGCACCTGATATGGTTTATGTTGCGACAGGGTCGACCCCCAGGCTATTATCAGGAATAACTGGAGCGGATTTACCACATGTGATATCAGCTGTAGATGCCCTTCTGGGAAATAAGCCGATCGGAGATAAAGTGGTTATTATCGGTGGTGGACTTACCGGTATTGAAATTGCTTATGATCAGGCCTTAGCAGGCAAAGAGGTGAATGTTGTAGAAGTACTCCCACAGATACTGTCTAAAAAAGAAGATTTATGTGCGGCGAATGAAAATATGCTGATGATGGCGATAGAACAATATCATATTGGTGTGCATGTGGATGCTAAAATTGTAGAAATTACAGAGAATGATGTTATAATTGAGAAAGATAGAGAGCAGACAGTGCTTCCGGCAGATTCAGTTATTAGCAGTATAGGATACATATCGGATAATTCACTAGCAGATCAATTGAAAGATTGTGGTGTGGAAGTTGCATTGCTGGGAGATTGTAATCATGTATCAAACCTAATGGGAGCAATATGGAAGGCATTTGAATTGGCAAGCAGTATTTAACCGAATCAAGGAAGCCCCTCACTTTAAACGCGGAGAGGATTATGGATAACCAAGAATATAGTCTGAAACTGAAAACGTCGGTTTGCAATATGCCTCATTTACATCAAGGCATAGAATGTATACTAATTTTAAAAGGCAGTGTTCAAATAGCTGTTGAAGATGTTTGGCATGAGCTTTGTGAAGATGATTTGATAGTGATTAATAGAAATCAAGTACATGCAATTAGCAGTCTAAAAGGCGGTATTATGCTGGTTTTGTCGGTAACGGATAAAAAATTACTGCGAGAGTGTGGAGCGTTAACTTATAATCACATTGCATGCAGTGAATTTTCGCAAAATGATGCTGTTAAAGATAAAGCATGCTTTGAGCTAAAGCGGATTATGGTGGAGATGTTTTCCGTAAGGATTGAGAAGCCGTATGGCTACAATTTGGCTATGAATATGCTATTACTGCGTTTTCTGCACACTCTATTTATATCATTTTCGCAGCAGACGGAAGAAGTAATCCCAGAATCAGCACCGCGTAAAGCACAGCTTGCTGATATCCTTTATTACATTGAACAAAATTATAAAGATACACTGACCCTTGATGAAGTTGCAGCACATTTCTTTATGTCGCCGACTTATTTCTCACGCTATTTTAAGAATGCAGCAGGGGAAGGTTATTTACATTATCTACAAAAATTCCGGCTTGAAAAATCGCTGTCGCATCTGCGTTATTCTGATGCATCTATTCTTGAGGTGGCTCTGGATCATGGGTTTAAGAATGCCCGTGCATATGCGAACTGTTTCATGAAACAGTTCGGCCAGCCACCCAGCGCTTATAGGAAAAAATATGTATCGAAAGCAATTGACGATGGTGATAATGCTCAGTTTTTGCTGGAGGAAGAAACGGATGAAGATGCCCGAATCGAGTTTCTGCGGTGTCTGGGGAGGTATGCAGTTGAGAGGGGAGGGGATGCCGTCTCTGATATGGTGGCAGAGATTTCGGTCACCGGGGAGGCTGATACACAAATCTTTGCGAAGGAAGCGATTTTGATTATTGATACGCCCGAGGCTGCTCTGAGAAAGAATTTTGCATTGGCGACATCAATAAAGGAGCAAATCAATGCCAAATATGTTTACTTCCAGCTTTTAGAGTATAAATCGGCGGAAAAGGGAGTCTCAGTATTGTGTCTGGAGGATCTGCTGACAGCAATTGAAACGATTGAACAATACAGTCTTGTGCCGTTTATGCGGATTGATTTTTCGCAGACGGTTTTTACTGGTTTGAATGAGGAAATTTTACAATATCTTCAGGGCAGTCTGCATTGTGCTTTAGAAGCTATGGCGGTGCGATTTTCAGCAGAACATGCACGAGAATGGAAATTTGAATTGGTTTGCAGTAATTTTATGCAATTACAAAGTGAATTATTTTATAATCAGGCTTATTATCTTATCCATCGATATTTTCCCAATTCAGCGATTGGCTTATTTGCACAGACAGATGATGATCATGAAACGGCGCCGCAGTTTGACTCACTTATTAAGTATAGCATGAAGATCGGGAAAGTGCCGCGGTTTATTACCTTTCACAGTTTTCAGAACCGGATTAAAAAGCGCTATCCAAAAGACGTAAAGTTTTTTCGGGATGAAAGTTCGTATCACTTGAAAACTGTGCGTTCGGTGCGTAATACCTGCACGGAAGCAGGGCTTGAAGCACCGTTATACCTGACGGTTTGGAATACATTATCAGGGGAAAATAACAGTGAGATAAGTATATACATTCGAGCTGGCATAATTTGGGATTTTTTACTCAAGATAGGCTCCCAAGTTCAAGGAATAGGATATCGCTTTACTGTAACTGAAGTATGTCCATACTCTGGAGAATGCTATGGTGCACCATTAAATCTTTTTATCTTATCCAATGCCAAAAGACCGGTTTGTTTTGTGGCTGGTTTTTATAAAAGGATGGCAGGCAATGTCCTCTTCCAGTCTGATAATGTCTGTGTGGTGAGGAATCATGAACAGGAAATAATTGCGGCGATGTGGAACCTTCAGTTATTAAACCCAGCTAATGCGATTGATTGCACTTTGACCGATAGTTTAGCAATGCAGATAGAGGTGAAGCTGACAGGGCTGAAAAACAAGTATTATCATATCAAGCGCTTTACAGTTGATAGTGATAATAATGGTACTCTATCTCAAATGATTCGTTCCGGCTATCCTGACTGGAGAGATAATGATGCATTATCATATATGCGGGATACTTCTGTCGGTGATTTGATTGTGTTAAAGGAAGAAGTTAAAGACAGTACGATGCTTTTATCAAGTACCGTTGAGTATAATGGGATCGTATTATATGTAATTAAATTATAGATGTGGAAAAAACTGCCGCGATTGCGGCAGTTTTTTAATAAAAGTAAAATATAAGCAGTATGTTTTTGCCGATGAATTAAAACGTCATGAAAAATGATTACTAAATGACATAAAACAATAAGATAAAACACGAAGGACTGGGGAGAATATCTTCAACTGGCTAATTCATGGCCAGTGTTCATTGTCTGTCTGATACCAATTATCATTGTGGTATTTCAATCACTGCGTTTTATCAGTATTGCGCGAAAAGAAGCAAAGTCGCTCGGAATGGAAGAGTCGATGATAAAAAAGGTTATTACCAATAGTGCTGTGTTTTCAATATTACCATCATTACCAATTATTATTACAATGGCGGCCTTGATGCCGGTGCTCGGTAAATTTATTCCATGGCTGCGCTTGTCGGTAATCGGTTCGGCGACCTACGAAAGTATGTGTGCAGATCTTACGATTACAGCATTTGGACACTCGGGACTGGGTGATACCAGCATGTCGGCAGAAGCCTGGGTAGGTGTAGTATGGGTTATGAGTGTCGTAGCTTTAGCATGGCCATTATGTAATGTGATTGGGCTGCGGTTCTACGATAAGGGAATGAAAAAGGTCAGCGGTCCTTTCATGGGAATTTTGGCAGCGGCTTTGTTTATGGGAATGATGGCAATTATGGGTGTTCCTAAATTTCTGAACTTTGCGGACCCGGTTAGCGTAATTGTAGCTTTTGTGGCTGGGGGTTCCGTATTGCTGCTTGACTTTTTGGCAAAAAAGACAGGGGTAAAAGCGCTATCGGAATTTTCATTTCCTTTGGCTATGCTATTAGGTATGTGTAGTGCATTCATTGTGGGTTAAGCAGAACAATATGAAGGAGGTAATGTAAATTGAGTAAGAATACAGGTGGATTTTCCGGATATGATAAAAAAATACATAGTTTTGGAATGATTTCTTATATTATCATTATTCTGGCATTAGCAGGTGTACCCTTAGTAATACAGATAGTTTCTGGGGTGGCACCGGATTTTGGCAGTGTAATGGGAGCAATGGGTGGAGCGCTGACAGTATTTCTTCCGGTCGCAGTGATTGAATTCCTGTCTTATACACCGATTATCGGAGCGGGTGGAATGTATCAGGTATTTATTACCGGAAACGTAATGAATATGAAACTGCCGGCAGCTCAGAGCGGTCAGAAATTAGCAAAAGTAGAACCGGGAAGTAAGGAGGCGGATGTTATTTCAGTAATGAGTATCGGTGTATCATCACTGGTGACGATGGCAATTCTCTTTGTGGGGTTGCTACTGGCGTCTCGGCTATTACCAGTGCTTTCTTCACCGACGATGGCTCCGGCATTTAATAATATTATGCCGGCGATTATGGGGGCGCTGTTGGTACCGCGGATTAAGGGTGATCCCAAACTGGCATCAGTACCTTGTGTATTAGCGATGGTTGTAACATTGGTATTGGGATATACCACTGTCACAGCCATGCAAACCTATCTGTTACCGATATTTCTTGTGATTGCAGTTGCCTGGGGATATTTTTTATTTAAAAGTAATCAGAAAAAAGATAACAAAGTAAATGAGAATGCAGCAGAACAATAAATTTTAGAAAAGGAGTTGTGCTATGTCTATTTTAAATGAAGCAAGTGCAATGCGGGAAAAATTAGTGGCACATCGTCGCCGCATCCATCAAAATGCAGAACAGCATCTGGAACTGCCGAAAACTTCGGGTTACGTAGAAGAAACTCTGCGGGCGATGGGGTATGAACCGCAGCGGTTAGGCGCCAGCGGTATTGTAGCACTGGCTGGAGGTCAGAAACCAGGCAAGGTATTTTTGCTGCGGGCGGATATGGATGCGCTTCCGATTACAGAAGAGAGTGGTGAATCGTTTAGTTGTACCACCGGGAGTATGCATGCATGCGGGCATGATTTTCATACGGCGATGCTGCTTGGTGCGGCTCAGTTGCTGAAAGATCATGAGGACGAAATTGAAGGATCAGTCAAGCTGATGTTCCAACCGGCTGAAGAAACACTGGCAGGTGCTAAAATGATGATTGATAACGGAGTTCTGGATAATCCCAAGGTAGATGCAGCAATGATGATTCATATATCGGGAGTGAATCCTATGAAGACCGGTACGATCTTTATTCCGGATCCAGAGAATGGTGCGGCGGCAGCGGATTGGTTTAAAATTACGATACAAGGAAAGGGCGGTCATGGTGCCATGCCCGACACTGGGGTGGATCCTCTGAATGTGATGTCACATCTTCATATTGCGTTACAGGCGATTAATTCACGAGAAGTATCTCCTGCTGACGTAGTGGCACTTACAGTTGGCCAAATGCATGGTGGTGCGACATCTAATGTCATTCCGGACACAGCGATGATGAGTGGAACGATACGGACTTTTGATAAGGATGTCCGTGAATTTGTTAAGCAGCGTGTAGTAGAACTGACCGAGGGGGTAGCAGCCAATTTTAGAGCAACTGCACAGGTGGAATTTGAACGTGGTTGTCCGTGTTTTGAGACAGATACTGATATGGTAAAGGAGTTGGCTGAATATGCCGGGGAAATGGTTGGAGCAGATGGTGTCTGGGATATGGTGTCAGCCAAAGGAGCAAATAAAGGTATGGGTTCAGAAGACTTTGCGTGGATATCAGCAGAAGTACCAACAGTTTGTTTTTCGATTTCGACAGGTTCACAGGAAGAGGGATATCACTACCCAATTCATCATCCGAAAGCAACGTTTAATGAGGATGCTTTGCCAGTTGGTACAGCCCTTTATGTCAATTCTGCTTTGGAGTGGTTAAAGCATAACAAGTAAAGATATAAGTTGGAAGATGGGGTACGACAAAATCACATCAAGTGAGGATGCCGTACCCAATTTTTTTGTCAGAGATTTTAGACGAATACAATTTGCCACTTATTCATATGTCTATAATGTTCTTAATATAATCTCCACAAGAGTATCATTTTTTATAATATTGCAATTAAATATAAAACTATGGAATCCGCCAATTTTTACTTTGTTTACAGTTTTCACGCTTTCTATCTTGTGTGTAATCAACTCATGATCGTCATTTTCCAGTCTGATATACAAAGGATTAATTTCTCCAATTACGTTAAAAGTTGTGATTACATCTACTGGAATAATTTCTTGCAATTATCATCCCTTCTTTCAAATTTTGTGGGGCCGTTCTTTTCCCTGGACATTCCTCCGGTCATGTGATAGATTGGACTATTGAGGAATGAGGCCCTAATAATAGAGTCATTTCCATAACGATTTCTGATTGTGTCTATAGTACGATCTGCTCTGTAAAATTTATCATAATTCTTGGTGTTAAAAAGCTGCATTTGATTAAATTTGTCTTTTGTAACATCCGTACCGCGTACCGAGAGGTGCCTAATGGATGAGTGATCCCAGAGTTGATCGAAAAGGCGGCAAGCGTAATAATAAAATTCCATTGTGGTATTTGTAGGTGTAGGTGTTTTGAGCTGGTGTGAAGCATATTCGAATAGATTATTTTTAACGCCGATACTAACGATCTGAGCATATACACCGTCATGTCTCATGCGTAAGCAGACTGATTCCGATAGGGAGAGCAGCACGTGTTTTGCTGTTTTTGCATCCTCAATGTCAAAAGCAATTGTTGTAGAATTACCATATCCTTTATTGGGGGGCGGGGTCACCGTAAGTTCTGAATTGTCAATACCATTAACATATGCCCAGATTACTTCGCCATGCTTTTTAAAATGAGCTCGTAAGTAATCTAAATTCATATTTGCAAGTTGTACGATAGTATAGATACCAAGTGAGTATAACTTCCGCTTTGTAGCTCTTCCGACATAGAATAAATCCCCGACTGGCAGAGACCACATTTTATCCGCTATCTGATCCGGATAAAGTGTATGCACCTGATTAGGCTTTTTAAAGTTGGATGCTACTTTCGATAAAAGTTTATTAGTTGATACTCCGATGTTGACAGAGAATCCCAACTCTTTAAATGTTTTATCCTTAATAAGATTAGCCAATGCGACAGGAGAACCAAACAGCGAGGCTGTACCGGAAACATCACACCAGCATTCATCGATGCTGTATATTTCGATAGCCGGTGCATAGTCCTTAAGCAGCTGCAGAAACTCATAAGAGCATCGTTCATATAGATTGTAATGCGGCGGCACAATTACCAGATCAGTACATTTTTGCTTTGCCTGCCAGATGGCTTCTCCGGTTTTTATGTTATGATTTTTCGCAGGGATTGATTTGGCCAGAACAATTCCATGCCGATTCTCTACGCTGCCGCCGACGATAGATGGAATGTCCCGTAAATCAGGTCCAGGCTCTCCCAATATGTAAATATTGTTCGCATTATGTATAGAGGTAGGGATGTTCGTAGACAGTTAAGTGAAACGGTGTCATAGAAAACCATTAAGCGTAGTTTATTCCTATATTGTTTCTATATTTTGCGGGTGAAAACAGCACACTTGTGGGCTTTCATGTTTCGATTGAGGAATGTTTCAAGAAATAAAAAGTTGTTAAGAATGGCTTAGAATAAAGGTTTATGAGGACTGCATCAATTTTTCATGGTTGGTGCAGTTTTTGTATAATGAAAATGCTTTGAGAAATAGGGGAGTGATGTTATAATATTTAATATGGAGCTTGGGTGTATCCAACAGAGATAGAGGAGTTAAAAATGGAACAGTTTATTTCAAAGAATATATTAGACGAATTGTCATATACATCGACACTGGGAAGAAGCTTGAAACAAATATCGTTAAGTAAAACACCCTTAAACAATATACTTGATGATATTAGTAAATATCGTGCTGGTTACATGGATATATTAATACAAGAAAATCTTATTGGTTCAAGATTTAAGAGTGAGGATTCCATATACAGAAAATATAATAAAACGATTAGAACCGGCGGAGGGTTTAAACAGTGTTTTAATGATGTTCTTGGATTTAGATTATACTTTGACGAATATCCAACAGAATTTCCTGAATATTTTCGAGTGGTAGATCTGAGAAGCGGGAAGCAAATTGATGATGGATACCGGGCGATTCATTTATATTATCAAAGGGACAATATGGCTTATCCGATTGAGGTTCAATTATGGTGTGGTAAAGATTATCAGTTTAATATTTGGAGTCATAGATGGGCATATAAATATGAGAATCCAAA
>Ga0153940_1001021_pt1 | contig 13092 bp, 11 predicted proteins | sample TSNJ024MetaG_FD_104736 | JGI IMG/M metagenome (GOLD analysis project Ga0153940, IMG submission 104736) | Attine ant fungus gardens microbial communities from New Jersey, USA - TSNJ024 MetaG | ecosystem: Host-associated > Fungi > Mycelium > Unclassified | place: USA: New Jersey, Brendan T. Byrne...
AAATCGGTGAAAGTCTTTTGTTTATTCATCGTCAGAAACTCGCTTTCATGAGATTTTGCGTTTGCCTGTCTATTATCTCATCTCTTGCCGAATAGAGGGAGATTTAATCAGTGATTCCTTAAGAAAAACCTTCAAGCAGTCACTGAGCTTTTGAGCTTGTCCGATATTTTGTATACGTTTGCGAGAGAGTTGAGCCTCGGCCAGCGCATGAGAGCGGATTTGGGAATGTTATTGCTGCACGACCCCGAAATGATTTTTTTAGACGAACCCACATTGGGATTAGATGTTCTGGCGAAAAGACAAATGATAAATTTCCTCAAAAAAATAAATAAGCATAATCATACGACTATTGTGGTCACAAGCCATGACATGGATGATTTAGAAGAAATGGCGGAGCGAATCGTATTGATTTCAAAAGGCAAGATTATTTATGACGGAGATTTTGACCGGCTTCGTTTGACCAGAGGCGCGTCCGCCAGAATCAGGATCACATCCGGATCTCCCGTGCCGCCCGAATTGACGGGGATGTTTTTGATAAAGTCACGCGAGAATATTCATGATTACGCTCCGCTCAGCGAGAAATTGGATTTACAGCGCCTCTTCCTCACTCTTTCTCAGCACGATGATATCCTGGACATTGAGATGAGGAAAGCGCCTATCGAAGATGTGATCTCGCATCTATACCTTGAAGAACTCGGCAAATAAAACCCGGCACTCTCATCCGGTTTGGCGCGCGCGGCAACGACAGGCGTTAAAACAAGGCGCGATGTTTCATATTCTATGTGTTAAAATAACCTCGCGCTAAATCATACTTATTAGCGGACACGGTAATAAATCTGGAGGTATGTACTATGGCAATGCCCATGCAGATTAGCCTGGAAGAGGTCATCACCATGCTGCTCTCGCGCGTGGAGTCGTTGGCGATGAACGACGAGAACAACAAGACGAAATTCAACATCGCGCTGCGGGTTCTTTATAAAAAAGGCCTCATCACCGAACAGGAGATCATCGACTCCGTCAAGGAAGAGCATCGGATGCTGAAAGAGCTCGAGCTGATCCCCAAAGAACCGGGAGACGATGTCGTGCGGGCGGTCGCCGACAATATTTTGCAGTGGATTCGCGGAGACGTCCCCGCCATCCGCAAGAATATGGAGGAGTACGAGAAAAAGATGCAGGAGTACGCGCGCGAGCACGAGCGCAAGTCCTCTCTGACAGTCGCGTCCTCCGACATGCTGCACCAGCTTGATAAAATCGCCCCGCCGCCGGGATCCGGCAAAAGCAAGCTTATCATCTAGCGGCGGCAGGGACGCGGGCGCGGCTCCAAAGCACCCGGCGCGCCCGCGTTAAAATTGCGAGGGTTGTCCGTTGCGACATTTTTTGCTTAAAACATGGCTGTCGGTAGCCACAAGAAACAGAAGGGTGCTTCTGCTTGATTTCGGCCTCTTGGCCGGAGCCGTATATTTGGGATTCGCTCTGCGCCTGACGCTCTTGCTCACACACACCTTTCGGGGGGATATGGCGCTCACTGCCCTCTTATACCCCCTCTGCGTCACGGTTGCTTTTTTCGCGGGCGGCGTCTACAAGGTCTATTGGCCGCAAGCCAGCGTAGAGGAGTATGCGCGCCTGACGCGATACTATGTCTTTGGTTGCGCTCTTTTCCTCTGCATCAATTTTTTCATGAAATCGCTTACTGTTCCGCGATCCTCTCTGGCGATCATCCTGTTCGCGGGGATCGTTTTTATCGGGGGCATGAGGGCTTCATGGCGGTTGGCGGAGCTGTCGCAAGCATCCGAAAAGCTCCGCCGGCATGAGCGCAAGCGGGCGTTGATCATCGGCGCGGGAGAGGCGGGGGCTTTTCTTGCGCGCGATCTCGGCAGAAGGCCGAGCGACCTGCTGCCGCTCGGCTTCATAGACGAGGACGACGGAAAACAAGGGAAAAGCATCGCGGGCCTGCGTGTGCTTGGCAAGAAAGAAAATCTTGAGCGAATCGCCCGCGAACTGAACGCGCAGGTGGCGCTCATTGCCATTCCGTCGGCAAGCGGCGTCAAGATTCGCGGCTACTTAGACCCGCTAGCCGGGCTGAACATCGAAGTCCGCGTTCTGCCCAGCCTCCACGAGCTGGCGGGCGGGCGGATCGAGGTGAGCCGCCTCCGCTCGGTAGAGCTGCAGGACCTTCTGAGGCGCGAGGCGATCGAGCTCGACACGGAAGGAATCGGCGCGGCTCTGCGGGGCAAAAAAATACTCGTGACAGGCGCGGGCGGATCGATAGGCGCTGAAATCTGCGAGCAGGCGCTGCGGCACGAACCGGAGTCGCTTATTTTATTGGGGCACGGAGAACAGTCTATTTATCTTCTGTTGCAGCATTTTCGCGAAAAAGGGGTCGCCACGCCGTATAAACCCGTGATCGCGGATATCGCGGACACGGACTCGATGGAGCGGGTATTCGAGACATACGGGCCCGACGTGGTCTTCCACGCGGCGGCGCATAAGCACGTGCCCCTTATGGAGAAAAACCCGCGCGAGGCGTTGCGCGTCAACGCGCTTGGGACGTGGAACCTCGCCCGCATCGCCGGGAGGCGCGGCGTCGAGCGGTTTGTGATGATCTCCTCAGACAAGGCGGTGCATCCATCGAGCGTCATGGGCGCGACCAAACGTATCGCGGAGCGCCTTGTGCAGAGCGCGCAGCAGCAGTACCCGAATACGCTCTTTATGGCCGTTCGCTTCGGCAACGTGCTGGGCAGCCGAGGGAGCGTCGTGCCTCTCTTCGAGAGGCAAATACGCGCGGGCGGCCCTGTGACCGTCACGCACCGTGATATGATGCGCTACTTCATGCTGATCCCAGAGGCTGTCAGCCTCGTGCTGCAGGCGGCTTCGATGGGGCGCGGCGGCGAGCTGTATGTGCTTGACATGGGCGAGCCGGTGAACATAACGGAGATGGCCGAGACTTTGATACGGCTGCACGGGCACGAACCTTACACCGAAGTGCCCATCGTATTTACGGGGGTTCGTCCCGGCGAAAAGCTTTACGAGGAGCTGTTTTACGACCCCGCGCACGTGGACCGTACGGGGCATGACAAAATATTTCTGACGCGCCTGAGTGAAGAAGCTATTGGTTTGCATGAGACTGTAGACGAGCTTATGAGACCCGGCCTAAACGACGAACTCGTTCGATCGGGGATATTTTCTCTTATCACAGCTTAGCACGGGGGTGTGCGCCATATTGCAACCTGAAGAGAATCTGCAATATTACAACAGGCTCCTCATCGAAGCTTCCCCCATCATCATGTACGTGTTGGACACCGAGTTTCGTTACGTAACCGGAACGAACCGTTTTATGAAAATGCTTTCGTTCACGGACCGGCGACCGATGATGGGACAGCGCATCGAAGACCTCGTAGCGCGCGTCGTGACCAAGGAGTGGATGGAGCAGTTTATGGCTCACTCCCGGTCTGTGCTGAGCGGGGGCCGCAGCGTCCAGTTCTACGGCGGCGTTCAGATGAAAACAGGAGACGTCAAGCATCTGCAGACGGACATCACGCGGGCCGTGGACAGCGACGGACAGTGCCGCGGGATCATCGTCGTCGTGCATGACATAACCGAGCTCAACGAGGCGGTCGAACGCGCGGAGGCGGCGGACCGGGCGAAGAGTTCTTTCCTGGCGAACATGAGCCACGAGATTCGCACCCCGATGAACGCGATCAAAGGCATGAGCGATCTGCTGCTCTTGACTCGCCTCGACGACGTACAGCGCGGCTACGCGCACAGCATCATCAACGCGTCGATTTCACTTCTGGCGATAATCGACGACATGCTCGACTTCTCGAACATCGAAGCGGACAAACTCGACTTCGTGGAGACCGAGAAGGATTTCGCGTCCATCATCACGGACATCGCCGGGTTGGCCAATCTCAAGGCTTCGGACAAGGGCCTCCGGTTCGTCACGCACATCGACCCGTCCATACCCGCTCAGATCGTATGCGACGACGCTCGCCTCAAGCAGGTGCTGCAAAACCTCCTCAGCAACGCGGTCAAGTTCACGCACCGGGGCTATGTCAAGCTCTCGATTTTCCACGAGCCGCTGGAAGACGGGCTAATCAAGCTCTTCTTTGAAGTAAAAGACACGGGCATCGGCATCAAAGAAGCCAATCTCGCCGGAATATTCGAGCCGTTCTCGCAGATGGACAAACACAAAAACCGCGGAGTTGAAGGGACAGGACTTGGGCTCTCGATCTGCAACCGCCTCGTCACCAAAAAGGGCGGAAAGCTGTCTGTATCGAGCGCCCTTGACAAGGGCAGCGCTTTCTCCTTCAACGTCGACGTCCCGGCGGCGGTTGGGAAACCGCTCGTGCGGATCAAGAGGCCGGAAGCCTATCGGGTTCTGATCTTAGCGGGCGATACCCACGGCGAAGAGTGCGGGGATATGATGCGCGATTTGGGCATTCCGTTCGACCTCTGCGGAAACGAGGAAGAGCTGGCCGCGCGCCTCGCCGAGGGCGAATACACTCATTTGATCTACCGCTACGACTTCGGGCACGAGATCGTGACGCGCCACCGGGAGGCTCTGCAAAACTGCTCGGTATTCGCGGTCAAGAGCATCAAGTCGGCATCGCGCCAGAGCACCAGCGCCGACATCGGCGTACTCTTCGAGCCGCTCCTGATAACGTCAATCCCCCATATACTCGGCTGCGCCGCAAGCGTAGAAGAGAACACGGAGAACGAACCCCCGGAGGAGTCCGAGATCGGCTCTTTCCTGATCCGCGACACACGGGTGCTGCTCGTGGACGACAACGAGATCAACCTCATGGTCGGCTCCGAGCTGCTGAAGCAGTACGGAATATCCCCAGACACAGCGGACGGTGCCGATACGGCCTTATCCCTCACCGCCGAAAAGGAATACGATATCATCTTCATGGATCACATGATGCCCGAGACGGACGGCATCGAAACCACCAAAATTCTTCGCGCCAAAGAGGGATGGTTCGCGGCCGTGCCGATCATCGCGCTGACTGCCAACGCGCTCCCGGGCATGAGAGAAACGTACCTCGCGTGCGGGATGAACGACTACATCAGCAAGCCGATCGAGATCGACGAGCTCAACCGCGTGTTGCGGCGCTGGCTGCCAAGCTCGAAATTCACCGAGGTTGAACCATCGTCCAGACAGCCGCAGACACAATCCGACGACCAGAGAAGCCCGCTGATGAAAAAGCTCTCCGAGCGGCTGGACACGCAGAACGCGCTGCTGGGCATCGGCGGTTCGGAAGAATCGTACAAGCGCGTCATCGAGGCGTTTTTGGTCGCGCTCCCCGAAAAGACCGCCTTCATGCTCGACTGCGTAAGGCGGGCAAAATTCGACCGCTTCCGCATCGACGTACACGCGGTCAAAAGCTCTCTCGCAAACATCGGCGCGGGCGAGCTGTCCGCGGAGGCACAGAAGCTGGAGAGCGCGGCAAAAGAACTTGAATACGCCTTTATCGTCCGAAATCACGACATTTTCCTCGAAAAACTCACCGAACTGGGCGAATTTCTCAAAGAGGCCGTGACGGGCGCAGAGAGCGCTATACACGAGCAAAAGGCCATGGGCGACACAGCTATGCTGCGCGGCTCGCTCGAGAAGATCGAAAAACTGCTGGATCGTCTCGAACACGACGACGCCGCGGCGGAGATGGATAAAGTTTTGACCGAAAGCTACGGCAGCGAGCTGGACAGAAGCCTGCTGCAGATACAGGCCGCAATCGTGGCGTTCAACTATGACGGAGCCGCAAAGGGCATTGGCAAGATTCTGGGCGCGGGACGCGCGGAGGGATCGTCGAGATGAATCAAATGGACGCTCCGCACAGCATCCTGATAGTTGACGACGACGCCACGAATCTTCGTATGCTGCAAGAAATCCTGAAATCGACCTATAAGGTCTACCCCGCGCCATCGGGCGAGCGGGCGCTCGCGTTTTTGGCGCAGCGCATACCGGATCTGATACTGCTGGACGTAGAAATGCCCGGCATGAACGGCTACGAGGTAATATCCCGCATCAAAGAGGATCCTCGCGTGGCCGGCATCCCCGTACTCTTCCTCACAGCTCAGGAGGGGCGGGAAAAAGAAGAGATGGCCCTGCGCCTCGGCGCGGCGGACTATATCCTAAAGCCGATCACCGCGGGCGTCGTGCGGGCGCGAGTCGACATGCAGATCGAGCTCGAGGTCTACCGCAAACGCCTCGAACAGCTCGTCGAGCGCAAAACGCAGCAACTGCAGAACACACAGGACTCGATACTGGACATCCTCGCCAACGTCACCGCGTGGCGCGACAGCGGAACCGGCGGGCATATCTCGCGGACCACGTCGTACTCACAGCTCATCGTCCAGCGCCTGCAACAGGTGGGGAATGAAAACTATATCGTCAGCCCGTCATACGGCGAGAGCATCATCAAGACCGCGAAGCTGCACGACATCGGCAAGGTGGCGATCTCCGACAGCATTTTGCTCAAACCGGGACGCCTCACGAAGGAAGAATTTGAAGAGATAAAGAAACATACAACTTACGGCGCGCAGATGATCGACGACGCCATCGCGGATCTCGGCGACGTATCGTCGTTTCTGCACGTCGCGCGGGAAATCGTAGTCTCTCACCACGAATGGTGGGACGGCTCGGGCTACCCCAAGGGCTTAAGCGGAAACGACATCCCGATCTCGGGGAGAATCATGGCTATCTCGGACATTTACGACTCGCTCACCTCGGAGAGGCCGTACAAAGGCGCGATGTGCCACGAAGAAGCCATAGGCATAATCTACAAAGAGACGGGCCCGCACTTCGACCCGCTCCTGATTGAAATTCTCGAGGCTACATATCCGCAGTTTGAGGAGATCGCCAAAAAGCACCTCGGCGACGCTGCCGTAGGGCGCTAGCCGCCAAGCAAACGCGCCGCCGCGCCGGGACAGGAATAAAAATTTAAATGCAGATAAGTGGCGAGTATGCGAGGCTTTTCTTGTTCGCCGTTTGACGCAAACCCGTCCGTCCACCCCGCGCCTCTCCCCGACGCGCGGCGAACATCAAAGGCGTTCTCTTTGCCGGCGCTTTCGGGAGCGACCATCTTAGAATAATGAAACTCGTGCGCGCGAAGCTCTTCATCACGCTTGCACAGGAGGTTGTCGCCCAACGAGCGGGCGCGGACATAGCCAAAGCGCTGCAACCGATCAGTCTGTACGGCCACCGCGCGTATCAGACCCGCCATCGGGAAGCGCTCTTCGCCAAGGCGAATAGCGCCGGACAGGTACATCATGCCGCCGCACTCCGCGTAAATTTTGCCCGAGAGCGCAAACGCGCGCAGCGAGCGCAAGTACGAATCGTTGCCCGAGAGCTCGCCGGCAAACTCCTCCGGGTAACCTCCGGGCAGTATCAAGACATCCGCACCCTGCGGAACGGACGCGTCATGTAACGGCGAAGTAAAAACCACCTCCGCTCCCAGACGCTCAAGCAACTCCCAATTCTCAGGATAATGAAAACAGAACGCCCTGTCGCGCGCAACGGCTACGCGCACGGGCGACCAGCCGCGCTTACGGACGGCGTTCGGCAGCTTGGGGATTTGGACGCGCGCCCGCGGCGCTTTGGCAACGGCGGCAAGGCGGGCAAGGTCGAAGTGCTCGCGCACAGCGGCGGCCACGCGCGCCAGTTTTTCTTCCGTACCGCGGCGTTCGGTCGCCGGAATTAAACCGAGATGGCGTGATGGGAACTCGACATCCGGAATGTGCGGGAGCCAGCCCAGCAAAGGAAGCCCCGCGTAACGCTCCAGCGCCTCGCGGATGAGTTCCGCGTGCGCCTCACCGGAGACGCGGTTGGCGATCACGCCTACCACGCGGGGCGCGAGTCCCTCAAGCGACGCAAAACCGTGCGCAGTTGCGGCGACACTCGTGGCGGCAGCCTTCGCGTCGGCCAACAGAACCACGGGCAAGTCCAGCGTGCGTGCCAGCCACGCGGTGGAGTAAAGGCCCTCAACCCCCAGTCCGTCATACATGCCCATCACGCCCTCGATCACGGCGATGTCCGCGGCGGGAGCGCCATCCCGGGCGCGGCACCCCTCCGCGTAGAAAAAGGGCATTTTATAAGGGTTGGGGAATCCGTCGAGGTTTCGGCAGCTCCTCCCCGCGCCCAAAGAGAGGAACGTCGGATCGACGTAATCGGGCCCCGTCTTGAAAGGCTGAACGACGTGCCCCGCTGAGGCGAGAGCCGAGCAGATGGCTGAACAAACGGTCGTCTTGCCGATTCCGCTTGACGCTGCTGCGACCACAAAGCCTTTTGTTTTTGTGGAGCGGGGCATCAAAGGGCGTCCTTATACAGCTCAAGCACCTGAGGCGCGGTATACGGCCTCGGGTTGGTAGCGCCTATTGCTTCATCCATCGCTTCCTCCGACAGCTCGGGCAGATCGCCGCTCTTCACGCCGATCTCAGCGAGTCCCGAGGGCAGCCCTATCTCTCGCGACAGAGCGAAGATCGCGCGCACAAGAGCCTCGCCGTTTTCGACGCCGCTGCGCCACTCCTTGCCCGCGCCCATCGCCACAGCAAGGTCTGAATACTTATCCGACGCTTGATTGAGGTTGAATCGCACAATATGCGGCAACAGCAGAGCGTTGCAGAGCCCGTGCGGAAGGTCGTACTTCCCGCCCAGCGGGTGCGACATCCCATGAGTCAGCCCCAACCCGGCGTTGTTGAACGCTGTCCCTGCCAGAAAACTCGCGTAGCACATATTTTCGCGCGCGTCCATGTTGTTCCCGTCGCGCACGGCGCTCGCGAGGTTTTCTCCGACGAGCTGCACGGCTTTGAGCGCCTTCGCGTCGGTGACCGGTGAAGCGTGCGTCGATACATAGGCCTCGATTGCGTGCGTCAGCGCGTCCATCCCTGTCGCCGCAGTAAGGGAGGGAGGCATGGACGTCATCATCTCCGGGTCATTCACGGAAACATTAGGCGTCATATGCCAATCAACAATTGTAAATTTAGTGTGTTTCTCTTCGTCTGTGATGACTGCAAACTGCGTCACTTCGCTCCCCGAGCCCGCGGTCGTGCTGACCGCTATGAACGGGGGCATGGGTTTCTTTGATTTATTGGCGCCGTCGTAGTCGCGGATGTGCCCGCCGTTTGAAGCAACGAGCCCGACGCCCTTCGCAGTGTCGATCGCGCTGCCTCCGCCGACCGCGACGATCAGGTCGCAGCCGCTCGCGCGGAACGCGTCGACGCCGCTGTGGACGACCGCGGCTGTCGGGTTGGGAACCGCTTCACACCAGGAGACGGAGGCCATCCCGGCCGCGCGCAGCAGCTCGGCAATCCCCGCGGCTTGAGACTCCCCCACGGGCCCCGCGGACGCCACGATAAACGCGCAGCTGCCCAGCAAGCCCTTTGCCTCACGCCCGATCTCTTTGACAGAACCTCTCCCGATCAAATTCAACATCGGTATGTAGTATCGGCAATTCAATTCTTCCTCCCCTTTCAGCCTCGTTTTCCAGTGACATCATCCGATATGATTATAGAGATAAAACCCTGATTTTGATACGAGTCCGGGTTCACTTTTATCTATCGCCGCAACCCATTTTATGCTAATATAAATCAGATTTATGCGAACATATTCGGCTGCGCGCAAGAAGGTGATAGCTTTGAATGTTTCGGACAAAGTGAAGGCCGCCGGAGTCATCGGTGCCGGCGGGGCGGGTTTCCCGACACACGTCAAGCTTGACGCAAACCCCGAATTCTTAATCGTCAATGGAGCTGAATGTGAACCGTTACTTAGAGTGGATCAACAGTTGGGTGTGCTTTACGCCTCCGAGCTGCTGGCCGCGCTTGAGCTGCTCCGAAATGAAATGGGGGCGAAGACCGCGATCTACGGCCTCAAGGAGAAGTACCACGACACAGTCGACGCGCTTAACGCTTCGATATCCAATTACCCCAACATCAAAATCAAAACGCTGCGCAACACATACCCCGCGGGGGATGAACAAGTGCTCGTCTACGAGACCATAGGGCGCGTCGTGCCTGAGGGCGGCATTCCGCTGGCGGTCGGCGCGGTAGTCCTGAACGTCGAGACGCTTTACAACATCGCTCGGGCGCTGGAGGGCACGCCTGTCACGCAGAAGTTCGTCACAGTAGGAGGCGCGGTCGCTTCTCCCGCGACGGCGCGTTTTCCCGTAGGCATCACCGTGCGGGAGGCGATCGACTATTGCGGAGGCCCTACGGTAAGCGACTTCATCGTAATCGACGGCGGCCCGATGATGGGCAAGACTACCCGTGCGGACGCGCCGATTACAAAGACCACAAAGGGCCTGTTGGTCCTGCCCGCCAATCATCCGTGGGCGTTATCCAAAGACAAAGACATCGAGCGCATGATGCGCGTCGCCAAGATCTCGTGCTGCCACTGTATGCTCTGCACCGAGGTCTGTCCGCGTTACCTGCTCGGGCATCAACTGCACCCGGACAAGATGATGCGCCTGGCGTCATACAACACGACGGCCGAGCGCGACGCCGCCGCGACTGAGGCATTCCTCTGCTGCGAGTGCGGACTCTGCGAGCTGGGCTGCATCATGGATCTCCAGCCATGGAAGCTGCATCAGGAACTAAAAAAGCGCTTTGGAGCGCTCGGCGTCAAAAACCCTCACCGCAAAGCGCCGAACGAGCCGCTGCGCTTCCGCGATTTCAAGCTTTATCCGGTACCGAAGCTGACGCGGCGCATCGCCATGACAGCATACGACGTCCCCGCGCCCATGAAGGGCGACTACAACGGCAAGGTCACCCGCGTGACGCTGCCGCTCAAGCAATCTCTCGGCGCGCCCTCGGTGCCTGTTGTCACGGCAGGGGATACTGTAAACCGCGGAGAGCTCGTCGCGGACATCCCCGAGAAGGCTCTCGGCAGCCGCATCCACTCCCCGATCACGGGGCGAGTGGCTCAGGCGAGCGGCGGAAAAATTATCATAGAAGCGTTATAGGGGGCGAATACATTGAGCAACAGGGCAATCGGACTCGTCGAGTATAAATCCATCCCGCTGGGCATCGAGTCGGCTAACGCGATGTTGCGCGAGGCCGACGTGGAGTTGGTGTTTTCAAGCCCCGTCTGTCCTGGCAAATATGTCACGATCATCGAGGGGACCGTCGATTCGGTCAGGCGCGCACTCCAAAAATCCGAGCGCACGGGACGCGAGTTTATGCTCGACTCCCAGATCATCCTGAATCCAAACGACCAGGTATGTCCGGCCATCACGGGAACCACCGTTGTGGACGAGGTTGAGAACGTCGGCGGAGTCGAGACCATGGGCGCGATCGCGTCCGTTCGCGCCGGCGACCTGGCGGCGAAGTCCTCCAACGTGCGCCTGATGGAAATACGAATCGCGCGCGGCTTGGGCGGCAAGAGCTACGTCCTCTTCTGCGGCGAGCTGGAGAGCGTCAAGAACGCTGTTACCGTCTGCATGCGCGAGATCGGTGAGGAGGGCGGCATCACCAGTTCGACAGTCGTCTCCGCACCGCACCCGAAGCTGATCCCATTTTTGTTCTAGGGCCTGACGCATGGGGCATCCAAGCGCGCTATTTTTAAAAATACCCATGTCCAAGTCCGTTTTCGGCAGATGGCTTGCCTCGCCGATCAAGCATGTCGCTGACTACGATGACTGGCGCGAAATGAATCCCGTCATGGCCGCGCACTTTGACGAATGGGCGGACTCGTTTTACACATTGCGCATAAAGACCGTAGCGAACCTGATGGACGCCGCGGCGGAGAGGTCGGAGTATTTCTGCTGCGAGTACGACGACGAGGAGAAGTCCGCCGTTGTGGCGGACGTCGAACAGGACGCCAATCCGATGGAAATCGCCACTGCCATCGCGGCCCTCCGCGGCGCGGAGGCTTTCGCGGACGGGAGCGCGCCCGGCTTTATTTACGTCTTCCCGGCCATGTCAGGCGGCGACCCCGACGCGCTGATGAAAATCACCCAAGGCTCATCAAACTTCCTCCCCACCGGCGACACCTCCCCGGAGATCCTCTACTTCACCAGCGAAGCGGAAGAATTCATCGAAGCCATGCTGGATGATGAAGAATAAGACGGAGGAGTCAGGCAATACTTTCCGCTGGAAAAACTTAGGAAAAACGACAATCTTAGCGATAAGGCTTTTTCGCCTAAAAGAAACTGTGGCCGCATATACCCGTCTTGATATGCTCCGGCATTTATGAGCGATTAACCGACTCCCCTAATACGAAAAATCCAGTATGGCATGGATTGCTTCGTTGAAGGAGATGCGGATGTGCTCGGAGAGGCATTGGCAAGCTTGCTCAACGTCGTCCGCGAGGATGGCGTCGATGATTGCGATGTGCTCGCCGTTGCTGTCGCGGAAGCGCGAGGCGTCGGTCACCGTTACGGTTGAGCGAATGATAACGAGATAATCCATGAAGCTCTGCATCAAGCTGTCCGCGTATTGGTTTCCCATTGTTTGAACAATGCCGGTATGGAACTCGTCGTCAAGATCAGCAAGCTCAACGGCATCCTCCCGCGGGATCGGCGGCGCGTCGTCCATGTGCTCGGCAAAGCGAGTCCGCACATCGCAAAGCCACCCTTTCTCCAACTTGGCAATCCCTTTTCGGAGCGCGGTCGGTTCGAGAATTGAACGAATCTCAAAAATGTCCCGGATCGCCTTTGCCGAAATGCGGGTGATTTCGATGCCCCTCCTTGGATGGATAGTGATCAGCCGATCCCGTGACAACTGCAGGACCGCCTCTCGGACAGGCGTCCGCCCAATCCCCAGCTTCTCCTGCAAGAGCGCCTCGTTGATAAACTCTCCCTGATGAAGCTCATTTGTGAGAATCATGCTCTTGATCGTCCTGTATGCTTGTTGACTCAACGCTTCCCGACCAAATTTTTCCGTAGCCATACTCTCTCTCCCGCATCATAAACTTTGACCATTTCACAAAAGAAATAATAACCCTTCCGCGCCCGATGTCAAACAAGCGGCGCTTCCATGTTATCCGTCTGTGATAATGTCACCCATAATCCATCTGAGAAAATGTCACTTATGAGACAGGAGCTAGTGACATTGAGCAGGAAAGAGTTAATGCGTGTGGTGGTGCTGGGGGCGATATCC
>Ga0153940_1001024_pt1 | contig 13065 bp, 10 predicted proteins | sample TSNJ024MetaG_FD_104736 | JGI IMG/M metagenome (GOLD analysis project Ga0153940, IMG submission 104736) | Attine ant fungus gardens microbial communities from New Jersey, USA - TSNJ024 MetaG | ecosystem: Host-associated > Fungi > Mycelium > Unclassified | place: USA: New Jersey, Brendan T. Byrne...
AGTATTCTTTGTCAAGATTTCTTAGAGATATTTGATCTCAATTTAAATAGTTCTATCATAGAACAAATGTTTTATCCTTTCTATACCAAAAAGTATGCAAAAGTATATGATGATATTGAGTTACTTATTGTTGTTAATAAGAAAGCTAATTATCTTTATAAAAATATCAAAGAATTAATTGATAAAACAGCAAGAACAATGACGATAAATACAAAAAATACAGAGGAATTACAAGTTTTATTATTTAATCTTTTACAATTTACGAACCATCCATTATATATTTTATATTCTAAAAGCAATATGTTTATTAAAAAATTTATCAAGGAAAACGCTGTTATTTGTGCTGTTATTAAGAAACATATTAACTCAATTTTCCCAAACTATAATGAAGAGGCTAAAAACATGATTTTATACTATATAGTGACCTGTTGGGAAGCGTTATTTCATAGAGTAAAGATGAATTTCAACGCTCTTTCTATTGGTATTCTTATTGATGCAAACAAAGGTCATCGTGAGTTGATTTTAGACATGATTCAAAATAGTTCTAAAGCAAAAACAATTATTTTATCATTAGGATCAATACGTGATATTGAAAGTATAAAAACAATCGATGTAGTAATAACAAATATACCAAATATAAAATTAGATACGACAGAAATTGTATACATTGATGAATACCTTAATTATAATGATCTAAGAAACATACTGTTAGCACAAGAAAGAATATATCGTAACAGACTAATTAAATCAATTCAAATATAAAACGATGATTCACAATAACAAGTAATATAGAATCGTTACTTGTTTTTTGAATAATTCCATGATATAGTTGTAACATAAAAATATAATACAAAGAAGCAATGATAGGAAAAAGTAATGAACATCATTTTTTACAGCGAGTTAGGTATGGTGTAAGCTAACAGAAAAAGTTCATGAACATAACATCCTTGAGCTATCTAAGGAAAGGCAATTGCCAAGTAGAATAGATCGGAGTCACCCGTTACCATGTGATCAATACTTGATGGAGTAGATGAGGTTATGTTTTATACATAATGAAGTAAGGTGGTACCACGAATGGCCAGCGTTCGTCCTTATATAGGATGAAGCTGGTCATTTTCTTATTTACTAAGAAACATAAGAACAAGGAGGAATAATTATGTATTTAAGAGATTTATTTGCTAGATTAGAAGATTATGTTGGAAAAGAAGTAGAAATAAAAGGATGGATTAGAAATCATCGAAAGCAGAAACAGATTGGTTTTATTGATGTATATGATGGAACTATATTTCAGAGTATACAATTAGTCTATGAATCAGTAGTAGAAAGCTTTGAAACTATTCAAACATTCAAAATTGGTTCCTCTATCCAAGCAATTTGCTTGATTCAAAAAATAGGTGATAAGCGATATGACTTTATAGTTAAAGAAATATCTTTAGTAGGAGATTGTGATGCTGATTATCCAATCCAACCTAAAAATCATACGATGGAGTTTTTAAGAGAAGAAGCTCATTTACGTGCTAGAACCAATATCTTTAGAGCCGTATTTCGAATACGTAATACAGTATCTATGGCAGTACATTCTTATTTTCAAAGTAAAGGATTTTTATATATTACAACACCATTAATAACCATCACAGATTGTGAAGGTACAGATCAAATGTTTAAAGTTTCTTCATTCGATTTCCTTCATCCACCAATCAAGGAAGATGGTAGCATTGATTCTAGTAAAGATTTGTTTGGAAAACAAGCTTATATTACAGGAACTGGTCAGCTTCATGGGGAAGCATTTGCTATGGCTTTTACAAATATTTATACCTTTGGACCGACATTTCGAACCGAAAAATCAAATACTAAAATCCATGCAAATGAATTTTGGATGATTGAACCAGAGATGTCATTTTGTGATTTGGAACAATTGATGGATGTTGAAGAGGATGCTTTGAAATATATTATTAAAACGACATTAAAACAAAGTTATGATGAACTAACATTCTTAGATCAATTTGTTGAAAAAGGATTAATTGAAAAATTAGAAACAGTCGTACAATCGACATCTTTAAAAATTAGTTATCAAGAAGCAATCGACATCTTGAAGAAAGCAACAAAAAAATGGGAGTTTCAACCAGTTTATGGTGAAGATTTAGCGAAAGAACATGAACGTTATTTAGCTGAAGAATATTTTAAATCACCGTTGTTTATTACGGATTGGCCAAAGGATATGAAACCTTTCTATTGTAAATTAAATCCAGATGGGAAAACAGTAGCTGCGGTTGATTATATTTTACCAAAATGTGGCGAGTTATCTAGTGGTTCTAGTAGAGAAGATGATTATGAACGATTATTAAAACGAATGAACGAACTAGAGATTGATAAAGAACAAGTCAAATGGTATCTAGATTTAAGAAGATTTGGAACCACGAAAAGAGCTGGCTTTGGTTTTGGATTCGAAAGGTTATTGATTTATATTACTGGGATGGATAATATACGAGATGTAATTCCATTTCCAAGAACACCAAATAGTTGCCATTTTTAAAGAACTGATTAACAAACCAGTTCTTTTAAATTTGTTAAAAAGAGGTAAAGAAGTGAGAAAATGACCACTTTTAAAAGAGAAAATGACTAGAGAGGGCTTTTATAAACAAAGTATAATTAATATTGGAAGGTAGGTAAAATAATGTGAAAAAGAAGATTTTTACGATTATGTCTTTATGTTTATTAGTGATATCTTTGGTTATCGTTCCTACGAATGCTACTCCTAACATAGTAACAGGAACACAGAAGGTAGAAATCATTGGTGATGATTGGGGACCAGCAGTAACAAAATCAATCATTACATTAGATCAAGAAGTCGATGCTTCTTCCATTCAAAAAGATGATTTCAAAGTAAAAGAAATCAAAATTGGATTTGACTGGTCATCATTCAGATATGTTTTGTTTGAAGCAGATAGAACAGTGCTTGATGTTTATTTAAGTGATAGTCAAGGAAACAAAGTGGATAGTGCAACTGGTTCGATTCTGACTATTGAAATGTATGTAAGTCCTAGTGATGGGTCTCCATTTATGTATGATATATATGTTGGTGGATTAAATACATGGTGTACGACTTATGAATTAGATATTACATTAGCAAATGATGCTACATTGAGCAGTGGAGGTATTTTAGTTGATACATTTGATATCACAGCAGCGATTGATTTAACAGATGCAAATAATAGAATTCATTTAGTCGCAGATGACTTTGCTATTAATACATTCACAGATAGTAATGGGGTAAGCTATTCGTATGGTGAATATGTGCCTACTTCTACTTCTTCAAAAAAGAAACCACTAGTGATTTGGTTACATGGAGCAGGAGAGGGTGGAAGTGATAATTATATAGACTTATTAGGAAGTGAAGTAACAGCACTAGCAAGTCAAGAATTCCAAAGCTTGTTTCGCGGAGGTGCTTATATTTTAACGCCACAATCACCAACTGTGTGGATGGATGATGGAGAAGGGAATTATCAAGAAGGAGATTTAGGATCTTGTTATAAAGATGGGTTAATGGAATTAATAGAAGCCTATGTAGCACAAAATCCAAACATTGATACAAATCAGATTATCATAGGTGGATGTTCAAATGGTGGCTACATGACGATGGAAATGATTCTAGCATATCCAGAATACTTTGCAGCAGCATATCCAATCTGTGAAGCATTTCTTGATAAATTTATCACAGATGAACAGCTGCAAGCAGTCATTGATAATGAAGTAGGAATTTGGTTTACACATGCAATGAATGATAGAACAATTGGTCCACAATCGACATCAGTAGCAACCTACAATCGATTGATTGATTTAGGAGCAACTAATGTATATTTCTCATCATTTGAAAAAGTAGTCGATACGACAGGAAGATTTACTGATGCTAATGGAAATGCATACGAATATAATGGGCATTATTCATGGATATATTTCTTTAATAATGAGTGTGTTGCAGATAGTGATGCGAGTTTAACTTGTTGGCAATGGTTAGCTGCACAAACAAAAGCAGAAGATGTAGTAGTAACAGGAACACAAAAAGTAGAAATAATTGGTGATGATTGGGGGCCAGCAGTAACAAAAACAATCATTACATTAGATCAAGAAGTCGATGCTTCTTCCATTCAAAAAGATGATTTCAAAGTAAAAGAAATCAAAAATGGAATTGACTGGTCAACTTATCAATATGCTTTGCTAGAATCACCTCGCAATGTGCTTGCTGTTTATTTAAGTGATAGTCAAGGAAACAGAACTGATAGTCAAACTGGAAATATCCTTACTATTGAAATGTATGTAAGTCCTAATGAGGGGTCTCCATTTATATATGATGTAGTTGATGGGGGATTAAATAAATGGTGTACAACGTATCAATTACATATTACATTAGCGAATGATGCTACATTGAGCAGTGTTGGTGAATATGTTGATCTATTTGATATTACAGCAACAATTGATGTAACGGATGTGAATAATAGAATTTGTTTAGTAGCAGATGACTTTAATTTTAATACATTCACGGATAGTGAAGGGGTAACTTATACGTATGGGGAGTATGTACCAACTTCTTCTACAACAGAAAAGAAACCATTAGTGATTTGGTTACATGGAGCTGGAGAAGGTGGAAGTGATAATTATATAGATTTATTAGGAAATGAAGTAACAGCACTAGCAAGTCAAGAATTCCAAAGTTTGTTTAGTGGAGGTGCTTATATTTTAACACCACAATCGCCAACGATGTGGATGGATGATGGAACAGGACATTATCAAAGCGGTGATATAGGATCCTGTTATAGAGAAGGATTAATGGAATTAATTGAAGCGTATGTAGCAGGAAATCCAAACATTGATACAAATCGGATTATCATCGGGGGATGTTCAAATGGTGGCTACATGACTTTGGATATGATGTTAACATATCCAGATTACTTTGCAGCAGGATATCCAATCTGTGAGGCATTTAGCGATGAATTTATCACAGATGCACAGTTACAAGCATTAGTAGATAACGAAGTAGGAATCTGGTTTATACATGCAATGAATGATACGGCAGTCATTCCACAAACAACATCTATAGCAACCTATAATCGATTGATTGCTTTAGGAGCAACCAATGTATATTACTCAACATTTGAAACAGTAGTCGATACAACAGGAAGATTTGATGATATTGATGGAAATGCATACCAGTACTATGGACATTGGTCATGGACATATTTCTTTAATAATGAATGTGTCGCAGATAGTGATGCAAGTGTAACTTGTTGGCAATGGTTAGCTTCGCAAGTAAAATCAGTCACAACCAATCCAGATAACGATCAAGATAACGATCAAACTATTCAAACTGGAGATACTATAACTATCGGTTTATTTGTTGGAACAACAATGCTCTCTTTATTGATAGCAATCTATGTTTTCTATAGAAAGAAAAAAGAAGTAACATCTATCAATGTTGAAGATACTCAAAAAATGAATAGATACAAAAATTAATAATTATAAGATAGTTGTTTTAGAGAATGCACTTTGTTTATATAGCAAGCATTCTCTTTTTAAATATGCGAATAACAAAACATGACAAATTATCCGTCTTGTTAAAAAAATAACGATTAATTCGACATAATTTCTATTCTCTTAAAAAGCAGACTTATGCAATTATTATATGCTATGTTACTTTTTTTGCTAACATTTGCTTTTAATACCTACTGCAAAATGGTATAATATATAAAGGTAAAAAAATAAAGAGATGGAGGTAATACTATGACAATTTTGTCAGGAAAGGGAAGAGTAAGACTAGATGGTCAAAAAGGATTGACTAAGGATAAACCTATTAACGTCATAAAAGAACCAGATACTGTATATATTCCCCTTGCATTTGGTGCTTCTACCGATGTCGATGTGCATGTTCAAGAGGGTGATAAAGTTTATGTTGGTAGCAAGATTGCAACTAGAACAGATATGTATGTTCCCGTATATTCACCTGTTTCAGGAATCGTAAAAGGTATTGAGAAAAGAATGTATGTCACTGGGCGTCCTCAAAATCATCTTGTGATTGAAAACAATGGTAAACAAGAACGAGTAAAAGCTATCGATATTGAAAATCCAGATCAGTTAAGTCCAAAAGAAATTGTTAATGCAATCAAAGAATTAGGAATTGTTGGATTAGGTGGAGCTGGTTTTCCGACTCATATAAAATATGCAAATCCTCAAGGAATTGAAACAATATTAATTAATGGGGTAGAATGCGAACCATATATTACATCAGATCACTTAGTGATGAAAAGAGATATTAAAGCTTTATTTGATGGAACTAATTTTCTTTTAAAAGCTGCAGAAGCTAAAAAAGCAATTATTGCAATTAAAGAACATAAACCAGATGTATGGTCTATGTTACAGGAAGAAAGTAAGAATTGGGAAAATATTGAACCTATGGAGGTTCCTGATCGTTATCCAATGGGATGGGAACGTACATTAATAGAACAAGTATTTAAAAAGCAATATGATCGTTTAACCTCTGAAATTGGAGTAATTGTTAACAATTCTTCTACTGCAATTGCAGTATCAAAAGGACTACGTGAAGGAAAACCAATTACACATAAAGTAACAACTTTCTCTGGTAATGCAATAAAGAATCCTCAAAATGTAGAAGTTCCAATTGGAACACCAGTCGAATATATTGTCAAACAAATCGGTGGGTACGCAGATGTTAATGCTGGAATTGTTCTAGGTGGTGGACCAATGATGGGAAAATCAATTATGAATGATCAATTTGTTATTTATATAAATAACAATGCTATCACTATACTAGAAAACAAAGCAATTGATGATTTACCATGTTTGAAATGTGGTATGTGTACTGATCATTGACCAGCCCATATTCAACCGGTTAAAATTATGGAAGCAGTAAAAGGATCTAGTAAAGAAATGATGGAGAAATTAGAAACATTACGATGTGTAGAATGTGGTATGTGTACGTATATTTGTCCTTCTAAGATTGAAGTTACAGATTTTGTTGTAAAAGGCAAACGCCATTTAAATTTAGCGAATGCTAGAAAGAGTAAGTAGGAGGTGGTAAAGTGAAAGTTACATTAAAAAGAACAGCACCAAACTATCGTCAAAGACTAAGCACACATACAATCATGCGTGATTTATCACTTGCTTTATTCGTTTTAGTTGCATACAGTATCGGTGCAAATTTTGTTAATTATGGACAAGAGTATGGTATCAAAGCCATAGCAATTTATATGGTTTCTTGTGTAACGGCATTAATTACTGAAGTAATATATGCAAAAGTTAGAGAGAAAGAAACAAAAGTTTCAATAGTAAAACATATTAAAAATTCGTTCCCGTTAGTAACAGCATTAATTTTCGCATTAACATTACCAATTGGAACGCCTTTATATGTTGTTGCAATTGGTGCATTTATTGCAATTTTCTTTGGAAAATTAGTATTTGGTGGATTTGGTCAAAATATATTTAATCCTGCCCTAGTTGGTAGAGTCATAGTGCATTTATCATTTGGTGCAAAATTAGTGCCTTATTTAGAAAACAATGCAATAGATGCATTAACTACTGCAACTCCTGCTAGTGCGTATATGGCAACGAATTGGATAGGTAATATTAATTATTCACTATCACAATTATTTGTAGGAAATTATGGAGGAGCAATAGGAGAAACATATACCTTTTTAATTATCCTTTTAGGTATATTTCTTGCTTTCCGTAAGGTTTTTGATGCGAGAATCACATTATCTTATGTTGCAACATGTTTCCTATTAGCATTAATCGTTGGATTTAATAGTGCAGATAATGCTTTTATTTATGCAATCACTCAATTATGTATTGGTGGTTTAGCATTTGGTGCAGTATTTATGATAACTGATCCAGTAACATCTCCAACTAGTCCATTAGGAAAAATCTTATTTGGTATCGGAGCTGGCTTTATTACAATGCTAATCCGATTTAAAGGAAATTATCCTGAAGGTGTATTATTCTCAATTTTAATTATGAATATGTTAACGCCTTGGTTAGATAGAGTGACAGTTGGAAGAATAAATCAAAAGATTGGAAAACAATTAATGACGATTGCTCTAGTCTTAGTATTCGCTGTTACGACAACGACAGTGATTGGAATGAAATTACAACCAGTAGAAGAAACACCTTCAAAAGAAGAACCAAATGGCGAAGAAAAGAAAGAAGCAGTCTATCTAGTGCAAGAAGTACCAGGTGGGTATTTAATTTCCTCTGAAGGCTTTGGTGGCTCAAATAATCCAATGCAAATCGAAGTCATGATTAGTGGAAATTCGATTCATTCTGTGGAAGTAATTAACTATTCTGGTGAAACAGAATACTATGGAAAAGATTTAATTGAAGTAGGATCTGGTGGAGATTTAAATGCGAATTCACAAGCATTCTATGATGCAATTTTTGCTAGCACCATCGATCCAACTACATTAGATGGTATCGATACAGCAACTGGAGCAACTAAAACCGCAGATGGTATTCTAGAAGCAATCAAATTTGCATGGAATCTAGCACCTAAAACTGATGAAAATGGAAATACTATTTATACAGTACAAGCCACAGGGTTTAATAAAAATAATCCTATGACATTAAATATTATTGTTTATCCAGATGCAACAATCTCTGTTGATGTTGTTAAGTATCCTGGGGAAACAGAATACTATGGAAAAGATTTAATAGAAACAGGCTCTAGTGGAGATTTAAATCAAAAAGCACAAACGTTCCACGACACTATTTTAGAAGGAACATTCACAATTGCTGAATTAAATGGTATTGATACTGCAACTGGTGCAACAATGACATCGACAGGTATTGTAGAGGCTGTCAAAGAAGTATATAGCAGTGTTCCTAGTTATGATGAGTTCGGAAATATGAGTGCTACTGTGAAAGCGGAAGGATTTAATGCGAACAATCTGATGGAAATTAAGGTTACCTATCATCCAACAACTGGTGAAGTAGCAAATATTGAAATGGTTAGTTATGCAGGTGAAACAGAATACTATGGAAAAGATCTAATTGAAGTAGGATTAGGTGGAGATTTAAATTCTAATGCACAAATTTTCCATGATGCTATTTTTGGTGGCAGTTTAAATCTTAATGATTTAGATGGAATCGATACAGCGACTGGTGCAACGAAAACTGCAAAAGGAATCATTACCGCTTTACAAGCACTTCCTAGAAACACAGCAAGTACTCTAGGAGCTGCCAATCAAGGTGATATTATCGTAAGAGGTAAAGGTTTTGGTGGAGTAAATAAACCAATGTACTTTAAAGTTACAATTGAAAATGGAGTGGCTACATCTATTGATGTTTTAGAAAGTAGTGGAGAAACTTCAGGATATGGTGCAGATTTAATCACTAGTGGTCAAGGATCTGATCTAAATGCTAATGCGTTAACCTTCCATCAAACTATCTTTTCTGGTCATTTAAGCAGTGGAGAACTAGACGGTATTGATACATCAACTGGAGCAACTATGACAGCCAAAGGTATTATAGAAGCTCTGCAAAAAGCATTCAAAATTTATGAATAAAAGGGAGTGAAAAGAATGAAGAAAATCATAAAATTAGCTATTATTTTAGCTGTCATCGGTGGTCTTTCTGCTTTTTGTCTGTCCCTTGTAAATGATGTTACAAAACCTTTGATAGATGAAAGAGCAACTGCAAAAGCAAGAATATATTTAGAAGCTATTTTTACCGATAGTGATACTTTTGAAGTAGCGAATGAAAACGGAAATGGTAGTGCTATTGAATCTGTTTATATAGCCAAAAGTGGAAGTACAATTGATGGATATGCGTATATGTTAAATGTGAAAGGATATAGCGGAACTCCTATTAGTTATATTATCGGGATTTCTACAGATGGAAAATTTGTTGGATATGAAGTCTTGGATGCTTCAGGAGAAACACCAGGGATTGGTACTAGAGTACAAGAAGAAGAATTCTCTAAACAATTTGATGATACAAGTATCACCAATGGAATTGATACATTGAGTGGTGCTACAATTTCATCAAAAGCAGTAGTTAGTGGAGTTAATGAAGCAATTGAAGATTTTAATAAGAATTATAAATAATAGGAGGGATAAGGATGAGTAAACTTACCATATTAAAAAAAGGAATTTTTGATGAGAATCCAATCTTTGTCTTATTATTAGGATTGTGTTCTTCTTTAGCAATTACAACAACACTATCACAAGCAATTGGAATGGGAGTTGCTGTTATTGCTGTATTAACTTCATCAAACATGATTATTTCGTTATTACGAAAGATTATTCCTGAAGAAATACGAATTCCAATATATATTGTTATTATTGCAACATTGGTAAAATGTGTGCAAATGTTAATGAATGCATATACTCCAGAACTATACGATTCATTAGGTGTATTTATTGCATTAATCGTAGTTAATTGTATTATTTTAGGAAGAGCAGAAGCTTTTGCTAGTAAAAACTCTGTGATTGATTCTGCATTAGATGGCATAGGAATGGGAATTGGGTACACGATTGCTATTTCTTGTATTGCTATTGTAAGAGAATTAATAGGGACTGGCGGAATTACATTAACGAATCCATTCGATGCTAGTCAAGTACTATTTACATTTAGTATATTTAAAGAGTATGCAATTACTTTATTTACACAACCTGCTGGTGCTTTCTTAACGTTTGGTTGTATTATGGCAGTCATTCAAACATTTAAAATCAAAAAAGAAGAAAAAAATAAAGCGAAAGAAGGTGGCAAATAATGTTTAATTTATTCACTTTATTTGTTTCACTATCGTTAGTAAATAATATTGTATTAAACCGTTTCTATGCAATCTGTCCATTATTAGGTGTATCGAAAAAATCAGAGAATGCATTGAATATGGGATACGCAGTCACATTTGTTATTGTTGTATCTGCAATTATTACGCATATATTATACTATCAAGTATTGCTACCACTTGGGATAGAGTATTTAGATTTAATTACGTTTATATTAGTCATCGCTGCATTAGTACAATTTGTTGAAATGTTTTTAAAGAAGACATCACCAACAATTTATAAAGCAATGGGTGTCTATTTACCATTAATCACAACAAACTGTGCTGTATTAGGTGTTGCGTTAGATAATATAACAGCTGGCTATACATTAATTGAAGCCGCTGTAGCTGCATTTGCAGTATCAGTTGGGTTCACAGTTGTCATTTATCTATTCTCTACAATTAGAGAACGTTTAGAGATTAATTTAGTTCCAAAAGGATTTAAAGGTATACCAATTTCCCTAATCACAGCTGCATTAATGGCTTGTGCAATGGCTGGATTTGCTGGTCTTGTATAATATGGAAGCTTGTATCTGGCTGGTTGGTTTGCTGTTCTTATATATAGGATTATATATATGGAATAAAAAAACACCAAAACCAGAAGGTTGTCAAAATATAACAATAGGATGTGATGGTTGTCAGTTGTATGACTGTACACACAATCATGTCCATAAAGAAGGAGAATCTAATTAAAAATGATTAAAGCAGTAATTGTTTTGGCATGTCTTGGGGGAGTGCTTGGAGCACTATTAGGTTTCGCTGATTCAAAATTAAAAGTAGAGGTTGATTCGCGTATACAAGGTGTTCTGGAAAGATTACCAGGTATTAATTGTGGGGGATGTGGCTATCCAGGCTGTACAGCATTTGCTGATGCCTTAATCGAAGGTAAGGTAGAGAAAGTTTCGAAATGTATTGTAGCTAGTGATTCAATGAAAAAAGATATTAAAGAATATTTAGAAACATCTCCTGGACCTACCGGGGATACAATAACTGTAAAGATTTAAGTTTAAGGGACCAAAAGGTGTCCCTTTCATTATAGTAATGGAGAGGAGTATATATATGTATTTAAAACATAATAATTTAGTGATTCGTGAGGCCACTAAACAAGATGCAAAATTATTAGTAGAGTGGTGGAATGATGGTAGGATTATGGCACATGCTGGTTTTCCAGAAGGTTTACATACGACGGTAGAAAAGGTTGAAAAAGAGTTTGATATTTTACCTATCTATCGTTTCGTATTGGAAGACAATGGTGTCGCTATTGGAGAAGCTAATTATCGAATGAAATCTGAGGATATTGCTGAGATTGGAATTAAAATCTGTGTGGAAACGAAGCAAAATTATGGAAGAGGAAAAATTTATTTATCGCTATTAATAAAGCATTTGTTTAATGAAGTACATGTATCTAAAATTATTTTAGATACTAATTTAAAAAATCAGCGAGCACAAGCTGTGTATGAAAAATTAGGATTTAATAAAATAGCTGTAAGAAAAGACAGTTGGAAAGATCAACTAGGCAACTTGCAATCAATTGTTGATTATGAATTAGAAGAAAAAGATTTTAATAGTTTCCTAACCTAAAAAATTGGATAATAAATAATCCTTTTGCATGTTATGATATTACAAATAAAATCTTATTTAGTATCTTAAAATAAAAAGCTTGTAGAATGAAGTTGCTTAGACTATCATACTACAGCTTTTTAGATACACCAAAATTGATTTTTAGAAGAATTAAATTGTACAGTTAGTTTTCGCTCCTTAAAGAAAGCTTGAATGATTGTAAAGAGAGTATCATCAATTACTTCTTCTTGTAAATATTCAATCCACATCACTTGATTACCACAAGTATCTCGTAAATGAATTTTATAAGGTAATTTCTTTTCTTTAAGTATCTTATTTAAGTCATATAGATCAAACATTGTAACACTTGACATTCGATATCCTCCTTAAAAGAAATATAGTAATCTATGATCGTTGATGATTAGGTCTTATTGTAAAAATAAAAAAGTAGGTACTACTACTTTTAAAATTGTTATTTTTTATTTAAATGGTGGTTCCGGGCGGAATCGAACCACCGACACGAGGATTTTCAGTCCTCTGCTCTACCGACTGAGCTACGGAACCAATATGGCGGTCCGGACGGGACTCGAACCCGCGATCTTCGCAGTGACAGTGCGACATGTTAACCACTACACTACCGGACCAATTTGGTTGCGGGGGGAGGATTTGAA
>Ga0153940_1001025_pt1 | contig 13056 bp, 9 predicted proteins | sample TSNJ024MetaG_FD_104736 | JGI IMG/M metagenome (GOLD analysis project Ga0153940, IMG submission 104736) | Attine ant fungus gardens microbial communities from New Jersey, USA - TSNJ024 MetaG | ecosystem: Host-associated > Fungi > Mycelium > Unclassified | place: USA: New Jersey, Brendan T. Byrne...
CCCGTCGACCAGGATACTTTAGGGGGAATTATAAAATTTTTTCAGGGGTCAATTTTGCCTTGGCGCGAGGGGGCAACGCCCGCCGGATTTTCCATTTGCCATCCTGCGTAATATTTTTGTATTCCCACCATACCTCGGCCTTTCCTTATTTTAAACAGCATGCTATATTTATAGTTGCTATAATCGGATTTTGACTTTGTGGGATTTTTAATATATCTATTCACCATCTCTTCCAGACTTATATCATGTGATTGAGCCCAGTGAGCAAGGTAAAATTTATTCAATGGAGTCAAATCTTCTATTTGTGTAAGCATATCTTTAGATAGTGACAAATAGCCTTTCATTAATTTTGAGTCATTAACTTTCAGCAATATAGCCTCTTCTTCCATTGATATAGCTTGCAGCGATTTTTCGATTGTGAATTCTCCTTTTTTATCTTCGTCAATGAGTTCTTGGATGCGTTTTTGACATACCTCCTTAGCGAAATCCTCAAAACGAGATTCCTCTGTTAGCTTCTTCGTAATATCAAATAATACATAATCTGCAGGGTCAATAAGCGACTCCTGTGGATTTAGAGTCTGTTTTATTCTCCAACCGAGTTCCCTTACGCCTATTTTAAAAGTATAATCCTCACTATTGTGCTTTATCAATGTGTTGACAACCATTTGCTGATAGTCTTCCAAATTTTCATACTCGTCAATCAAGAGATAAAACATCTTATTTGAAAATTGAGGAAGACTCACCGCTTTCTCTGTCAAAATTTTTATTGGGTCTCCACTCATTGAAAGGGCAGGAACTTCTCCATCCGCTATGTTATTAATTTGTGATTGAAATTCATACATTTTCTCTTCAATTCCTCCCAGCAATGCGGAGAATGATCTACAATCATTTGTGAATCGTAATGATTGAGCAATTATATGACATGCAGTAGCCGATAGCTCCACATCATTGGAGGATAACTGTTTATGCCAATTCATAAATTGCAAAATTTCTCTACATATAATTAGGTTGAAATAGTGTCCAAAAATTTTCTGCCAAACATCGAGTTCTAATCCGCCATCCTTAAATGCTCTTACATGATTCGTATTTACTCTATGATAAATACCAATAAAATCCAAATTATCAAATTCATCAATAGAATTATTTTGAAGAGCGTATTGCCCTTGGTATGACAACCCTTTAAGCACAGTTGTCTTACCTGTTCCTCTTCCTCCCTGTAGGACACAGGGTCTATTATCTTTTAGTTCAACAAAATAGGATGGTTCGGTAAAATAGTCGAACACTCTTCCTTTCAGCCATTCCGCACGATAACTACCAAATAACTGATTCAATCGTTTTAATAAATCTTTATTTTTCATCTTTCATATGATTTTTTAATCAGAGGAACCCAATTATCACTTTCCCAATAGAAAAAAGCAGGAGCGGCATCAGGAATTCCATGTTCAAATGCAAGAGCTAGTCCTTGCCCTCTAAATCCTTTTGCACTTACTACGGAATTATTATTCTTTATTCCTAACTCTGTACTCTTTCTCAATATCATCTCTGTCCCTTTGGCATATAATGTTTTATCGTTGTTCCAGCATATGCAATTCTCATTAAAAAGGCTGTATTCTTCTCCAATAATATGTGCCGGAGATAAGAACAATTCTGGACAATTGGCCTTAATTAGGTTAAACCCAACCCTATTTATTATTAGTGGCGCATAAACAAATTTATGGTTATACTTTTGAGTTATTGCTTTTAGGGTATTAGAATTTGCCCCTCCTATTTGATCACACCATGCAGTTTTACACTGCAAACCGGAACCTACGATATCATCAACAAGAATCACTGGTATGGGATTTGAGGAATTATGTTCGAGATAATCGAAAAGTTCATGGAACCCGACTAATTGACCCTGAGGAATGTTTGCTATTTCTCTGATTTTTCTAATAAAAATGTGACCGCTGTCAGAATCGTTAGGTATTTCACCTGGAATAAAACTATAGATACACTTTTTTTTAAAATGACTGTGAGTCCAGTCTGCATAGTGATCTTTCAATATCCTTCCTGCTCCTCCCACGGATGTAGCTAACATTTGGTCAACCATTTTTTTTGAATAGTACGTAAAAAAGTCCAAGATATGTTCCGCTATGACTCTATCAGAATCATCTGAAAAATTCCCCAACCAACCATCATAATCCAATTCCGTTGACAATGGCCAAACCTGAACATCCCTGAAAAGTTTCCCTTTTTCGTAACTTTTAACTGTGTTATTCTCCATGGTTGATTGAATTTGAAATTTGTTTTATGACATCCAGCACTTCCATAAAGGAAATTTCAGCACCAGTTATCATATTACTGATTAATTCGTTAAAATCATTTTGCCAAATAGGAAGCAAATCTTCGGGAGGTATTGGGTTTAGATTGGGAGGATAATGGGATGCGTAATCCACACCTCCTAGTTTAGTAAATCGTTCTCTATGACTAACAATCGAGGTATATAGAACTTTATTCTTAATAGCTTTCTCTGCAAATGGAGTTTGTGAAATCTTATAAATGTCATATAAGTGTCGACTTTTGCCTTGAATTGACATTTTCTCTTTTGGACGCTGATGTTCTTCGTGAAGTAGAAAGAGTTTTTCCAAGAACGTTCTTTCTGGATTTACACAACAAATTTCAATATTCTCATCGGCAAAAATTCTATCAGGAAACGAATCTCCAATCATTGATCTAAATTTACAGGCTATAGAAGGTTCCATCAGAGATCTACTACCGATTTCGAGCAATACTCTTGGTTGAACGTATGATGAATATTGTGCTACTATTGGAAATACAACTGCAATCTTGACAGGATCATCATCGGGATCTTTTATATCCACAACATCTAACTTAATTCCTTCGAAACCTTCATCTGCAAACATTTTTTGTAGATCATTTAGAAAGGTATTACAAAGATATTTGTTTGATGCATCTTTTAATTTGCCAACTTGAGTACGAGAAATGTCGCCACTGTAACCAAAAAATTCACGATTAATTGCGAGATCAATATCTTCTGAAAATCTATCAATTAATCTCCAGGCTTTACTTAAGGATGTACCTCCTTTAAAAATGATCTGATCAGCAATATCCATTTGAGTGATTAACCGCAATGTTTGTACAACCCACCAGTCTTTTTCCACCACAAATGTAGGCAGTCCAACTTTGGCAGCTACTGCAGATAAGACCTCTTGTCTTTCATTATATGATAATTTATACCAATTCATTTCACTTTTCTCATTATTACTCTAATCCATTCGGGAGCAAGTTTTATATCATTTGCAATATTCTCAGGCTTTTCTTTCTTCAATAATTCAATGACCTTCTCTTCAATTTCTGCGGTTAAATTTTCTTTTCCGATAGCCTTTAATGCTTGGATTGCAAGTCCACTAATTTCGCCCCAAGCACTCAGGTTTTTGGGGGCTGTTTTTTTGAAAACTAAAACTCGTCCTCCAATTTCCAATTTACGAGGAGTTCCATCTGTCAGATATATTGCTTTCAATGGAACTTGAGTAGACAATCCAAGCATATTCATTGCGTATAAACCGGCAGGAATAATGCGTGCTTTGTCTCTACGTGCAATATCTTTAGCGATCTCTTCAACTGTAGGCATAATATATGTACCGAGTAATTTGCTCTTTTTAGGCAATGAATATATACCTCGCCCAATACGTACAAGCTGCTCACTTTGTACCAATCTCTCTAAAGCCTTAGCGCATGCCTTGCTGTTCCCATAGATAAGGAAATCATCCACAAAAAAAGCCTGACCCCTCTTGTTTTTTTTTATTTTGTTAATTATCTGTTTTTCAAGGCTTAAAATCATATATAATCATTTGTTTTGTCGCAAATATAAGCTTTTTTTTCGTCATGAGAGCTGTTTGCTATATTTTTTTAAATGACTAATAATAGAGTAATTCATTTAATGTTTAGCATTTACAGATTTTAGTTCATCAGACAATATCTTAGTAATTATGTGATTGCAAGCTAACAAGGTCCCATATTTCTCGTCAAGTTCTTTATAAACAAGTTCTGTTAACCATTGATGTTTTTCAGGCAATTCTCTTGGTAGAATATTATAAAATATTGGGAAAATAGTAACTAGCTCCGTATTGTATTATCTCTTTAAGTATTCCATTTCTTCAGCAACATATATCGATTCAATCGAGTTTTTACTCATTACTACAATTGCATATTTCGTTTGTACAATTCCTTCGATAAAATTTTTATAATTTCGTTTATCACCTAACAACATTTTATGTCTATCGTACCATACAACAAAACCGAAATTTGCTAAATGATATATTATTGATTATACCACAGTTTGCCTATCCTTATTTGATAAACAAATGAAAATCCTTTTACTTGTTTCTAATCGAGACTCGTTCATAAGCCTATCAAAAAGCGTGATAATATTAAACTATCAGTTATTCGTTTTTAATAAAAAAGCATTACTTTTCATATATACTATTATGAATATCAACATTTTATACCAATCCCCAATAACACATATTGTTAAAAATTTAAATAGACTCGTAATAATACAGAGAAATAACTATCTTTGAAAATAAGAAAACCTTATTTTTACTTAAAAACACCCTTACTGTAGTGTTCAAAATTAACTTTTCAGAAGAGAAGCGTCTATTGGAAGAAATGAAGAAAGGGAATGAAAAAGCATTGGATTATCTTTACTAGACTTACTATCCCCGGCTGAAAAGCTATGCTTTCCGGTTTATCTCCAATGAAGAAACAGTAAAAGATATCTTGCAGGAGTGCTTTATCAATTTGTGGGAAAAACATGCCTCTATCCGGACAATTTCCATTAAATCCCTTCTGTTTGTTATGGTTCGTAATTGCTGTATCAACTATCTTAAGCATAGTGCGATTATTAATCAGCGGCAAATTGAATATCTGGCGCACATTAAGGGCGAAGAAAAACTTTACCTCTCCGACTTCCTTTATGATTCTGACCATCCCCTATTATATGAAGAGCTACAAAATGAGATAAAATCTGTCATTGAACAGATGCCGGAGAGACGTAAGGAAGTCTTTTTAATGAGCCGGTTCGAAGGCCTGAAGAATCACGAGATTGCGGAAACGCTGCAAATATCCACTACTGCCGTAGAGAAACATTTAGCCAAAGCGGTTAAAAGTTTCGAACAGCATTTCAAAAATAAATATCCTCTAGACATCTATGTTATGGTTCTTGCATGGCTTATAAATAACAACCTGTAATAAGATAAGTATGCAACAATAAAGAAGGGCAAAAGGAACTAAAAACTTTTGCCCTTTTGGTATTAAACGGCCTGTAAATGAGCCTCTAAATTGATCTATCAAAAAAGGATAGGCTTCGAAATTAATTAAAAAAAGTAAAAAAGTGGGGATGAGGGTTGGGTAAGGCTATGGAAATTTTGTCATACATATAGAAGCATATAAAAAATGGAAACAGAAAAAATATTCCGGTTAGCGATATCTTATTTCGAGGGGACAATCCTACCGGAAGATGAGACTACCTTGTTTAAATTCGTAAATCAAAATTATCGTAACAGACAGTTGTTTCACCAATGGGAAACGAATTGGTCAATGAACCCGGATAGGCAAAGGCTATTGCAGACAGAATGGGATTCTATTCAAGTCAGGCTGGAAGCACGAAGAGCCTCAAACGTTCTGCTTAAGCCTAAACGCATCCCGCTGTATCGAAGAGTTGCGGCTGTGGCAGCAATAATCATCATTACTATTGTTTCCACTCTTGCAGTTAAAATGTTTGTATCCTCCTCTCCCGGGAATAATTCTTTTATAGTGGAAGCACCGAATGGCGAAAAAAGCCGGGTAACATTGCCGGACGGGACAATTGTCTGGCTAAACAGTGCTACCCGTATCGCTTACAATTCACAGTTCAATGCTTTAGACCGGGAAGTGGAGCTAGACGGTGAAGCATATTTTGAAGTCGCCAAGCATGAAAAACTGCCATTTAGGGTAAAAACACGCGGCTACGATGTCGTAGTAAAAGGGACAAAGTTCAATATAGCGTCTTACCGGAATGATAAGTTAAGTACCACTACCTTAATGGAAGGAAAAGTAGAAGTAATCTTTTCCGGCAGGGTTTTAAAGATGAGTCCGGGCGAACAGGTACAGTTGGATAACCAAACGCGTGAATATTCCAAAACAGAGGTTAATCCGCTACAGTATAAATCATGGATCGACAACCGGATATCTTTTGATGCGATATCACTGGACGAGCTATTAAACAGGCTTTCTCGCCAATATGATGTGGATATACATTTACAAGCGGACAATAAGAATGCAAAAATCTTAAATATATCAATCAAAAACGATGAATCCATAAATGAAATATTGGACGGGCTGTCCAAGGTAACCCCGATGGAAATAAGCCGAGAAGGCCGGAATATATACATCCGGTTGAAATAAATAATTATTTAACTAAAATCATTAACTATGAAAATCAAGTATTGTAGAAAACCTATAATCCTTATTTTATTCGGATTATTTATAGGAATTTCTTCTTATGCCCAAACAGTAAGCAGGGTATTTAAAAATACGCCGCTTAAAACCGTATTAAAGGAAATCGAAAACCAGACGGGTTATTCAATTATCTATGAAAAAACAAATGTAAATGAAGAAAAACTAATAACTAGGACTTTTGAACAGGCTCCGGTAAATGATGTCTTGTCAGAGGTCCTGGATAAGCCGTTAGCCTTCTCTGTTGAAAATAAAATGATTACTATTTTCTTAGCCAGAGGGCAGGATATTAAAGGTAAGGCCTCTGAACAACTGGCGGTTAAAAAGAAAATTTCAGGAACAGTTGTTGATGATAAAGGAGAAGCTATTATCGGAGCCAGTGTTACACTAAAAGGGAATACAGCTATCGGCACCATCACCGATATAGACGGAAACTTTACATTGGATGTTCCGGCTGACGCGGTTTTACATGTTTCATATGTAGGGTACAACCCTCAGGATATTAAAATCGGAGAAAAAGATACTTTCCGGATTGTCCTCCAGGAAAATAATAGAATGCTGGATGAAGTAGTCGTTGTCGGGTACGGGGTCCAACGTAAAAGGGATGTGACCACATCCATCTCGTCTCTCCGTGCTTCTGATATTAAAGATATGCCGGTGTCGAGCCTGGAACAGGCTTTAGTAGGGCGTATGGCCGGAGTGCAGATTACACAACCGAACGGGACACCGGGAGCAGGAATGAATATTAAGGTCCGCGGCGTCGGAACCATTACAGCCGGTAGTTCCCCATTATATGTAATCGACGGAGTACCCTTGAGCGATGACGTAGGCAGTGCAACAGGATTTACGATCAGCCCGTTAGCCTCGATCGAAATGTCAGACATAGAATCCATCGAGATATTAAAGGACGCATCTGCAGCTGCTATCTATGGTTCCAGAGGGAGTAACGGCGTTGTAATTATTACGACCAAAAGAGGCAAGGACGGCAAACCTGTAGTTACCTATAGCGGGTACTTCGGGGCACAGATGGTAACGGACAAGATAGATGTCCTCAATGCCTATGAATACTCTCAACTCGTATTTGAAGGACATAATGCGGCATATTATGAACAATTAAGGCTTGCCGGAAAAGAAAGCCTGTACGACCCCTGGACTTCCAACGAGGATAGATGGAAAAACCTGAAGACAGGGACAATCAACCTGAACCAAGCCTGGATGGTTCCTACGGAAGTGTTGCCTTATGTCAGGGGAGAAAAAGGACTTACCGATACAGACTGGCAGGATGAAATCCTTCGTACCGGGTTTGTTACTAAGCACAACCTGTCGGTAAGCGGGGGAAATAAGAATATTAACTATCTGGTGTCGGGCAATTACCAGAATGAACAGGGAATCGTAATCAATTCCGATTTTACGAAGATGGGCTTCCGCACAAAAGTAGACATGAACTATGACAAATGGAAATTCGGAGGAAATATCAACCTGACCCGTAATATATATAACTTAGTCAATACCGAAGGCCGCTACGGAGATGACGGCGTTTTATCGATGGCTTTGGGTGCCGCACCTGTTTATCCTGTAAAAAATGAGGACGGGGAATACAACTATGAACATAATAATATAACATATGGCAATTCAAAATTGAATAACCCTGTTGCTGTCGCCAGGCTTATCGATGACAAAATGACTACAATCCAGATGCTGGCTACCGCTTATGCCGAATACGAAATAATAAAAGACCTGGGTATAAAAACCCAGGGCAGCTGGAATTACAATAACTATGTACGCGACTATTACCGTCCGGCAACTTTACCCAATTCAGCCAACAGGATCCCGCCTTCAAATCCTACCGCAGAGTCCAGGACAAAGAATATGTATACATGGGTATGGGAAAACACCTTGAATTATAAGAAAGTCCTTAACCGGGAACATTCATTTACAGGCCTGGCAGGATGGACTGCCCAGAAATATCAGGGCAATTCCAACCGTTTAACAGCGACCGATTTGCCACAGAACGATATGCTGGGAACCATACCAGGCAATGCCACTGCAACCAAATATGATTCCAATAAGGAAGTATGGACCTTGCTATCGGCTTTAGCCCGTGTCCAATACAATTTTAAAGACAGGTATATGTTCTCTGCGGCCATGCGGGCCGATGGTTCTTCCCGTTTTGGCAAAGACAACCGCTGGGGATACTTCCCTTCTGTTTCCGGTGCGTGGTATGTGACAGAAGAGGAATTTATGAAACCTGCCTCTTCATGGCTGACTAACCTGAAATTGAGAGCCAGCTGGGGAGTTACAGGTAACATGAGTATCGGAAACTATGCCTCATACGGGCTTGTCGAAGGAGAAAACTATCCATTTGGCGGCGCTGCCAATATAGGGATGAAAGAAACTACTCTGGATAATCCTAATATTGGTTGGGAAAAGACATCACAGGTAAACTTAGGGGCAGAGATTGGTCTTTTCAAGTGGTTGAATTTCGAAGTCGATGTATATAAAGGAACTACAAGCGATATGTTGCTGGAAGTCCCGGTACTGGAAGCATCAGGTTTCTCGACCAGATTACAGAATATAGGAAAACTGGAGAATAAAGGCTTGGAATTAACACTTTCTACTAACCATAAGATAGGCAAAGTAATATGGACCAATAGCCTCAATTATTCGATGAACCGTAATAAAGTGAAATCCCTGGGTGGAGCTGACGAGATTGTAACGCAGGCCAACAGTGTCATAGATTTTGTAACCCGTGTCGGCGAACCTATAGGAAATTATTATACTTATGTCACTGACGGAGTCTATAAAGACCAGGCGGAAATAGACCGGGACGTGGCAAACGGCATCATCGTCCCTAATGCAAGGCCGGGAGACTTCCGCTTCAAAAAGTTCGGGAAAGACGAAACCATCAATGCCGATGACAAGCAAATTACAGGTAACTATATGCCGGACTTTACCTATGGGTACTCAACTTCGTTAAAATACCGGGACTTTGATTTCAGCCTTTCGTTACAGGGCGTTTATGGAAACGAGATAGCGAATATCAACCGGCGTTACCTGGCCAATATGGAGGGTAACGCGAACCAGCTGGCGATAGCCAAAGACCGGTGGGTATCACCGGACCGACCCGGGAGTGGGCAGGTGTACAGGGCGAACCGTAGCGCAACAGGCATGAACTCGGTTATATCTACATGGCACATCGAGGACGGCTCATATATGCGTATACGTGAAATTACGCTGGGATATACTTTGCCTAAGCATTTTTTGAAAAGGTTGGGCGTAAGCGGCATCAGAATCTACGGCTCTGCTTTCAATCCGTTTACATTTACTGACTACAGCGGGTATAATCCGGAAGTGAGCACAAATTCAAGCCCGATAATGCAGGGCGTCGACTATGGGACTTATCCGTTAGCTAAGAGTTTTGTATTTGGTCTTAATTTTACCTTATAAAAATACCATATTATGAAAAAAATAATAAAATTATCAATAATAGCCGTTGCCGCAATTTTTCTTTCCGGATGTGAAGATTTCCTGGATTTGAAACCGGAAGGAAACACCGGGACTACCGGGACGTTCTACAGAAATACAAAGGATATAGAGTATGCTTTGACAGCAGCGTATGGCGACTTGCAGAGTAAAGAAATGTATCGCGAAGATATAGTTATGCTGACCGATGTGCGTTCTGATGATTTGGGTTCTTTCGCGAATACGGGAGGTAACGCTGGACGTGAATGGCAGATTAAGAATTTCACGGCGCAGTCAGATAACCAGATATTCAGGAATGTCTGGAAAAAAACATATGAAACCATCTACCGCTGCAATAAAGTCATCGGGAATATTGATGTTGTAAATAATGATAACCTGAAAAAACAATATGAGGCAGAAGCAAGATTTATCCGTGCATTATGTTATTTTAACATTCTCCGTTTCTGGGGTGATGCGCCCCTTATCCTTGAGCCACTAACACCTGAAGAAGTGGCCGCATGCAGCCGCGATGCCGCTGCCGGTATATACAGCGCTATCGAAACAGACCTGTTATTTGCATCCGATTCTCAGAATTTACCTGTATCGTTTTCAGGCGATAAATCAGGACGTGCAACATCCCTGGCGGCACAAGCCCTGTTGGGAAAAGTATACCTCCAACAAAAAAAATGGAACGAAGCAAAGATAATATTGGGAGGCCTGATAAATACGGCCAACAAAGGCACTCACAGCCTGATGCCTGATATATCGGATGCTTTCAGTACAGCTCCCGCCCCGGGTAGTTCTGTCGCTGATTTTGAAAATTATAAGGGGTGGAACCCCCAGGTCATGAATAAAGAAATCCTTTTTGAAGTATTGTTTAATAAGGATATCACGGGAGAAGGGCGTAATGCATTGACCTATTATGCCAATCAGGCGGATTTGAATGAGGCATTTAAGATTACTAATCCTGCCGAATGTATTTATGACCTTTCTGACCGTCGTGCAGACCTGATGCGCGCTATAAAAGGGACAAATGTAGACAATAAGCTATTTGTAAAATATGCCGACTTCGAGAGTTCTATCAAGCAGTACGGTTATCCTGCACCTATACTGCGCTGGTCGGATGTCTTGCTGATGTATGCCGAAGCATTGAATGAGGTTGCCTATGACGCTTCTGCATCCAGCCCGGCACTGAAAGCGCTGAACGATGTAAGGACACGTTCGTTCGCAACCGGCGCTTATTCAAGTACAGACCTGCCGGACCAAATTTCTTTCCGGAAGGCTGTTTTTCTTGAACGCCGCCTGGAATTTCCAATGGAAATGCAACGCTGGTTCGATTTGCAGCGCTCGGGAGACGCAATAGCGGCAATAGCTAAAATCGGATTTACCATTGATAATCACCATCTCTTGTACCCTGTTCCATATAGCGAGGTCTCATTGCGTAATGATCCTGAAAAATTTCCTCAAAATCCCGGATACGGATCTTAAAAAATAATCAATAATATATACCAAACCATATCTATTCCCCTTCCATGATTAAAAACGGAAGGGGGTGGATATAACAAAAATAATAATGAAAAAATATCATTATCAGTTGGTTCTATGCCTTTTCTTCATGTGTAGTACCCTTTGGGGGCAGAATATGGGAAACCGTCTATCTCCATGGCAAAAGGGCTATATGGATATTCACCACATTAATACGGGATGTGGAGAATGTGCATACCTGGTACTTCCCGATGGGACAACAATGATGATCGATGCAGGGGAAAACAACCCGGAACCCGAGCGTCATGTAACACCTAAACCAAACGGGTCTAAAACCCCTGGTGAGTGGATTATAAATTATGTGGATAGTATCGCCCATGACAAAAAGCAGGGATTGGATTATATGCTGTTGACGCACTTCCATGACGACCATATCGGAGGAATTCTAAAAAAACTGAATCCTTCTGGCAAATATTATAATACGGGAGCAATTACTGTCGCCGAAAACCTGCGTGTAGGTAAGTTAGTGGACAGGGGGTACCCCGATTACACCTACTTAATTGATCGCAAAGACAAAACAGTAAAGAATTATCTCGACTTTTTACGCCATACCAGCCGGCAGGTAAAGGCAGAACAATTTAAACCCGGGATAAACACTCAATTTGTGTTATTATATGACACGGTTACTTATAAAGGTAAATTTAATGTTCAGAATATATATTCAAACGGCAGGATGTGGACAGGCAACGACACCATTACACGATATTTATTCCCTGATTTCAAAACGGTAGACGAATACGATATTCCCAAAGAAAACTCATTGTGCTGTGCCGTAAAAATTACTTATGGTAAGTTTTCCTATTATTCGGGCGGGGATGTCACCGGATATCCAAAACCGGGAAGAAGTCCTTTCCATGATGTCGAAACGCAGATAGCCCCGGTAATAGGGAAAGCCGAAGTTTGCTGCGTGAACCATCATGGCAATGCCAATGCCACGAATGATACTTTTATCTCTACATTGCGCCCCAGGATTTTTATCATCCAGGCAAGTGATGCTTTGCATCCTAATCACACGGCACTGGAACGGATGCTGTCAGAATATTTATACAAAAGAGATAGGGATGTCTTTGCAACGAACCTGCATCCTGCCGCCAAAATCGTAATCGGTAAGCTGGCTGAAAAGATAAAAAGTACACAAGGGCATATAGTCATAAGGGTCTTTGACGGAGGAGAGCAATACAAGATATACATCCTTGAAGACAATGATACCGAACGAAAAATTAAAGCCGTATTCGGACCATATAACTGTAACTAATATAACATTATGAAACCCACATGACGTAAAAAAAGACGCCAAAGAGCATGTAAATTACGGAAAGTGTGCATCTTTGTAGTTATAAGGCCGATTTTTACTGGGACCGCTATTTGCGGATAGTATAAACCCGATTATGAAACTGGCTTCAACAACTAAGCACCAAAGATTGAGACAAAGTTAATTACCGGAGCTCGTGCATGAAATTTTAATTTTCTTAGCTGTTCATTTCTACACTGATCTCGCATTTACCATCCGGCAAGTGCTTATTTTCTTTATGTTTTAAGATAGGTTTCAGATGA
>Ga0153940_1001029_pt1 | contig 13032 bp, 12 predicted proteins | sample TSNJ024MetaG_FD_104736 | JGI IMG/M metagenome (GOLD analysis project Ga0153940, IMG submission 104736) | Attine ant fungus gardens microbial communities from New Jersey, USA - TSNJ024 MetaG | ecosystem: Host-associated > Fungi > Mycelium > Unclassified | place: USA: New Jersey, Brendan T. Byrne...
ATAGGCCTTGATATTCCGGTTATACCAAGACAAGGTCAGATTCTGGTTTCAGAACAAGCCGTCCTCCCAAAAGTCACAATTACGGAATTTGGATATTTAATGACTAAATACAGCAAAGAATTTAAGCGTAATGGAGCAACTGACGATATGGAACGCTTTGGCGTTGCCATGGTTTGTGAGCCTACGGAGGCGGGCAATATGCTTTTAGGCAGCAGCAGACGGTTTTCCGGATATGATACAAAAAACAGCCACAGCGTTATGAAAGCAATTGCGCAAAGAGCCTGCCGCTATCTGCCCTATCTGAGCCATATCAACATGATACGAAGCTATTCCGGATTAAGGCCTTATACGGAAGCACATAGGGCAATTATCTCCGATACGCCTGTAAAAGGGTTTTATATTGCTGCCGGTCATGAAGGCGGGGGCATTACCCAGTCCTTAATTACCGGAAGGTTAATGACCGATTTGGTTTGCGGCTTACAACCATGTATTGAACCAGAGCCATTAAGCTTCAAGAGGTTTATGCAATCTTAGGAACTGTCGAAAAATAAGGCGTTGCGGCATACGCTTTATAAAATAAATATAAATTTTCAAGGAGGAAAAAAATGAAAAAAAGTATTAATATTCTATTCGCTTTGTTACTGGTTGTTGCGTTGATTTCAGGCTGCGGTACCAGCAGCACTTCCGGTTCCGGAAATAAACCGGCCGAAGCCAGCGCGAATAATGGATCCGGCAATGGCAATGTTGCGTCAGAGGCATCACAAGAGCCAATACGGTTAGCTCATATCGGACCCTTAACCGGAAACATGGCTGACTTCGGCCAGCATGCCTTGAATGGCGTTCAAGTAGCGGTAGAAGAAATCAATGAAAATGGCGGCGTTATGGGACGGATGTTAGAGGTCGTTTCCTATGATGACAAGAATGTTGGAGAAGACGCTGCGGCTGCTGCCGAGCTGGTTATATCCGACTCATCGATCTGCGCGGTCACTTCCGCGCATTATTCAAGCGGCGTGGCCATGGTTGCGGCTCCGTTATATCAGGAAGCGGGTATGGCCGCGATTTCACCTTCGGCTTCTCATCCGGAATATTCAAGCATTGGCGACTACATATTCCGCAATAACCTGACCGAACAGGCGGAACTGGTTTACGCGTTCCAGATGCCGACAATTGTTGATTGTAAAAAACTGGGTATAGTTTCCATGATGTCTGATTTTGGCGAAAGCTTCGTCCACGGCTTTGAAGAGCTTTATGAAGCTAATAAAGACAAGCTTGGGTATGAGCTGGCTGTTGAATCATTTTTTGTGGACGGTACTGTTGATTTTGCGCCTAACGTAGCGGAAATAGTAAACGGTGATTGTGACGCGATTATATTTGTAGCGGAATATAACAATTTGGCCGCATTTGCAATGCAGTATAGAAAGGTTGACCCCGATGCGCAGATTATAGGCTTAATGACATGCTATAATCCTGAGCTTATCAATATGGCCGGCGAAGCAGTAGAAGGAATGGTTCTTTATTCTGTATTAAATCCGAACAGTGAGCGGCCTGCAGTTAAAAACTTTGTGGATAGATATGTGGCTAAATTTAATTCCCAGCCTGATTTTATCGCGGCCAACGCTTATGACAATGTACATATGATTGCCGCCTCCATTGAGAAAACGGGTTCGACTGATCGCGAGAAAATTAAAGACGCTTTATATGAAGTAGAAGTAACCTGCACGGCTGGAGAGCTTAAATTTGACGCCAATGGAGACGCTGAAAAAACAGCGGTTATGTTTAAAGTTGAAAATGGGGACTTCGCGGAGGTTCCTGACGCGTTCAAGCTCTGGGATGACTTTGTTGCCGGCTTATAAAGCATAGGTGGTATTATACGATATCCGGTATGGTATCCAGTTACTTAGAGGATACCATACCTTTTATTAATAAGTAATGCCGCCAAGGACGAAACGGGGTGCTAAATTGATTGTTCAGCAGATTGTAAACGGAATATCAATAGGATTTGTTTATGCTATTGTTGCAGTCGGATATTCTCTGATTTTTGGTGTTCTTCGGATAATGAACATGGCTTATGCTTCAATTTTCACGGTTGGCGCTCATTTTATATTAATGTTTATCACAGCCAAATGGGGTATGGTACCGGCCGTAATAGCCACAATGGCATTAACGGGGCTTGTATCTGTATTTTTTGATTTTGCCATGCTTGCGCCGCTTCGTTCAAAACCCGGAGGAACCGGAACAACAGTTCTAATCACAGCAATTGGCTTTAACTATGTTCTTCAAAATCTTTGCATGGTCATTTGGGGAAGCGAGAGAAAATCATTTCCAAACGTCATTGACTTCGGGACAATACGGATCGCGGGTTTTAATTTTGATAGCACGCAATTTGTCATAACTGGCGTATCAATTATTCTTCTAATTATACTATCATGGATTATTTACGGTACAAACACAGGGCTTGGTATGAGAGCGGTACAACAAAATACAAAAGCTGCCAACCTAATGGGCGTAAATGTAAAACGAACAATTACCTTCACTTTTTTTCTGAGCGGCATTACTGCCGTGATCGCGGCGTTTCTGGTATCTAGCTATTATCAGCTGGTTTATCCCACAATGGGAGTTCAATTGGGCAGCAAGGCATTTGCTTCCGCGGTATTAGGAGGAATAGGAATCTTACATGGTTCAGTATTAGGCGGCCTGATAGTTGGGATTTTGGAATGTCTTTCAGTGTATTTTTTCGGAGGCGGATACCGGGAAGCGGTGGCATTTATTATTCTGTTGGGGGTTCTTCTGGTAAAACCGACAGGGTTATTCGGAAAAAAAGCCAACACAAAAGTATAGCGCTAAGGAGAGCGAATGACATGAAGCTAAAAAAAATATTAAACATTAGAATTTCAGAGCGCGTTAGCTTTATTATTCTTTTAGTGCTTTTGGCTGTATTGATCTCTCTGCCGTTTTTTACCCCGGGCCAGTATTTTTTGAGGACAGCTACCAATATAGGCATATACGCCATTTTAGCTTTAAGCCTGAACATCACGACCGGTTATTGCGGTCAGGTTTCAATGGGGCAGGCTGCCTTTATGGCTGTTGGCGCGTATACGTTCGCTATTCTTAACACAATGCATGGGGTTGGTTTCTTTCCCGCGGCTTTTGTGGGCTGCTGCGTGGCAGGTGTCGCCGGATTTATTTTGGGAATGCCTACTCTTAGATTATCGGGTGCTTATTTTGTAATTGCCACTACCGGCTTCTCAGAGGTTATAAAAGTAATTGCGTTAAATTGGAAATCAATGACCAACGGAGCGTTGGGTATCAAAAATATAGGCCGGCCGATTGTTTTCGGTTTTGAACTGACCAATGCCAATGGCGGTCAGTACTATATAATGTTGTTATCTCTGGCGGCTGTAATTTGGATATCCTATGCAATTAAGACTTCTAAATTCGGCAGGGCGCTTAACGCTATCCGAAACGATGAACTGGCTTCTAATTTGATGGGTGTTAATACAAGCAGCCAAAAGGTGCTGGCCTTTGTCATATCGGCAATGCTTGCGGGCTATGCAGGCGTTTTATATGCCAGTATGACGCGATATATCGAGCCTAATACATTTACGACCGATATGTCGACGATTATTCTTTGCATTGTCATATTTGGAGGAATGGGATCTATCAGAGGCATGATTATTGGCGCCTTATTGTTGATTTCTTTCCCGGAGATACTGAGATTTATGGCAACCTACCGATTCATTGTATATGGCCTTATCCTCATTTTGATGATGCGTTTCAGGCCCCAGGGAATGCTTGGCGGAGTCGGCGATAAACCGTATAAGCTTCCTAAAGGAGTTAAAAGAAAAAGCTATGAGCAAGGCGGTGGTGTAAATGGCGTTACTTGAGGTCAGCGCTTTGTCTAAAAACTTTGGAGGGCTTATTGCGGTCGATGCTGTAGGTTTTGAAGTCTATGAAGGAGAAATCGTCAGCTTAATTGGTCCAAACGGCGCCGGCAAAACGACCATTTTTAATTTGCTTACGGGTGTGTACAAAGCTAATAAGGGACATATCGTCTTTGATGGTAAAGAGATAACCAACAAATCAACGCAGGATATTGTAAAGGCCGGTATCGCCAGAACATTTCAAAATCTCCGTTTGTTTAAAGATATGCGCGTCATTGAGAACGTATTGATTGGGAACCATATTCATACAAAATACCGCCTTTTCGATCTTTTATTCAGAACCAGACGATTCCGCAGCGCGGAAGCGTTATCCGCGCAAAGGGCAATAGATATATTGGAATCAATTGGTCTGGGAGACCATATTGATGATTATGCCGACAGCATGCCTTATGGTGTTCAGCGAAAGCTTGAAATAGCCAGGGCTATGGCAACAGACGCAAAGCTATTATTGCTTGATGAACCGGCAGCGGGAATGAACGCTTCAGAAACGAAGGAGCTGCTTGATTTTATCAAGCTTCAGCAGAAGAATGGATATACAATATTGCTGATTGAACACGACATGAACTTGGTTATGAACATTTCTGACAGAGTATATGTGCTGGACTACGGCAAGCTGATCGCTTCGGGTACTCCTGAAGAAATCGCAAATGATCCACGGGTTGTGGAGGCTTATCTTGGTAAAGAGGAGGATGATGACGAGGATGCTTAAGGTCAGAAATCTTCATACTTATTACGGTAATATCCATGCGTTAAAAGGGATCGACCTGGAGGTTAACCAGGGTGAAATAGTCACGCTTGTCGGCAGTAACGGCGCCGGTAAATCTACGACGCTGTTGTCAATTTCCGGCCTGCTTAAAACATCATCCGATACCAAAATTGAATTTGAAGGAAAAGATATAACAAACTTAATGCCGGCGCAGATAGTGAAGCAGGGTATATCATTATCACCGGAAGGGCGTGAGGTGTTTCCGGAGCTGTCCGTGAAAAATAATTTAAGACTCGGCGCTTTTACTAGAAATAGTAAAGCGGAAATATTGGATTCTTACAACAGGGTTTATGATTTGTTCCCGCGGCTCAAGGAAAGGGAGATGCAGATGGCCGGTACTCTTTCGGGCGGGGAACAGCAAATGCTGGCCATTGGCAGAGCGTTGATGTGTAAGCCAAGGCTTTTAATGCTCGACGAACCGTCGCTTGGCTTGGCGCCAAATCTGGTGACAATGATATTTAAACTGTTGAAGGATATTAACGCGCAAGGTACTACTATACTATTGGTTGAACAAAATGCGTTTATGGCATTAAAAATAGCAAATCGAGGTTATATCATAGAAACAGGTAATGTCAAAATGACAGATGACGCAAACAGGCTTCGAAAAAACGATGAAGTCCGTAAAGCTTATCTGGGCAACAAGTAAATTATTTTGAAAAGGGTGAAGTTTTTTTGCGGGAAAATCAAATATCAATTAATCTTGAATCGCTACAGGATAGGTTGGCAAGCACGAGCCAAATTTATGAAACGTTAAGCGCCATTCGCAAAATCGGGTACGAATACGTGGAGATTCTGCATAGCATCAATCCTGATGACGGCACCTCGTGGCAAACAGTGTTAAAGCAGGTTGACTTGAAGGCAAGCTCAATCCATGAGCTTTTAACCGATATCGAAGCTAATCCTGAAGCCATGATAGAAAAAGCCCTTAAGCTTGAATGTAAATACATTGCTGTTGGATTGGCCAGGAATGTCATATGGGAAAACATTGAGTCGGTCAAGCGGCTGACAGAATCTTTGAACAATATTGGCAGGATGGTAAAAGACGCCGGGTTAAGGCTGTTATACCACAACCATAACATGGAATTTTATAAGTTGTCCTCAAACGAAACCTGCATGGAGTATATTTTTGACAATACTATACCTTCAATGGTTGGCGCCGAGCTTGACGCGTACTGGGTGCAGTTAAGCGGCGACAGCCCTACGCGTTGGTGTAAAAAGCTTACCGGCCGGTTGAAAGCTGTTCATCTAAAGGATTTAGGCGTCACAGGCGGAAGCTATGAGGTGTATATCAAAACGCCGATTTGCAAAGAGCTTGGAGGGGGCAACCTTGATATTTCAGGCATTATTAAGGCGGCCGAATCGGTCGGAAACGAATGGTATATTGTAGAGACGCATACCAACTGGCTGGATGGAGATTCTTTGAAAACAGCCGAGGCTAGCTATAATTATTTAAAATCATTAGTGTCATAATAGGAGGCCTATATGGATTTTACAGGAAAAGTTGTAATCGTTACAGGGGCAGGCTCCGGCATTGGGCGCGCTGCCGCATTGATGTACGCGAAATACGACGCCAAGGTTGTCGTAACCGCGTTAGAGCCAAAGGGATTTGACAACGGGAATGAAACGGTAAGGTTAATCAAGGAAGCAGGCGGTGACAGTATCTTCCTGCCTGGTGATATTTCAGATTGCGCAGCAGTTGAGTCTATCGTTAATGACGCCATTGGACATTATGGACGTATTGATGTGCTGGTCAATAATGCCGGAATTGTTATGAACGGTACTATTGACACCATTACAGAGCAGGCCTTTGATTTGAGTATGCTGGTCAACGTAAAAGGAACCTTCTTTATGTCTCAGGCGGTTATCAAGCAAATGCGTATACAAAAATCAGGGAGCATCGTAATTATAGCATCTACGGCAGGCATATTTGGCGCAAAGGGAAAAGCAGCTTACTCAACCTCAAAAGGCGCGCTGGTGGCGTTAACGCGTTCTATGGCCGCCGACCTGTCGGGCTCAGGCGTGCGCGTAAACTGTTTATGTCCCGGAACTGTTATGACAGAGGGATTGGAACAAAGGATAAACGCATCAGCCGATCCTAAAAAAGAGCTTGATATCTTTCTTGCGCATCAGCCCGAAGGCCGTTTAGGGACTCCTGATGAAATAGCAAGAGCTATATTATTTGCGTCCTGGGATGAAGTGGAGTATCTCAACGGTTCTATTATTGCTCTTGACGGGGGAATGACCAGCCATTTGCTTTTTTAATGAGGGAGGAGAATTTGCAAATATCCCCTCTATTTGAATATATAGAGGGGAACACCTACGGCTATTCACTCAGATAAGCTGCCTGTACCCTTGGATCGTTCAGGAGCTCGCTTCCTGTTCCTTCTAGAGTAATAAAGCCTGTTTCCAACACATAAGCCCTGTGGGAAAGCTCAAGAGCTCGTTTTGCATTTTGTTCAACCAGCAATACTGTTACACCCTCTTCGTTAATGGCTTTTATGGTCTCAAATATCTGTTCGCAAATCAAAGGCGCCAGGCCGAGAGAAGGCTCATCCAGCATCAGCAGCTTCGGTCTTGCCATTAACGCTCTTCCAAGCGCAAGCATCTGCTGCTCCCCGCCGGAGAGACTGCCGGCCCTTTGCTTGAGCCTCTCTTCCAATCTTGGAAATAACGAATATACATACTGCATATCCTTGTTGATTTCTTCCTTAGAGTCTATTCTTGAATAAGCGCCCATGAGCAGGTTTTCTTCAACTGAAAAGTCGGCAAAAATTTTTCGCCCTTCAGGAGACATGATCACACCGGCTTCTACAATTTTATTGGCAATCATACCGGTTATGTTATTACCCTTCATAACAATGCTGCCGCTGTTCACCTTGATCAGTCCTGATATAGCTCGCAAGGTCGATGTTTTTCCCGCGCCGTTTGAACCAATCAACGTGACTATTTTCCCCTGGGGCACTTCAAAGCTGATTCCTTTAACGGCGTGTATACCGCCATAATATATATTAAGGTCGTTAACTTTTAACATCTTTATCTACCCCCAGGTAAGCCTCAATAACCTTTTCGTTCGTTTTTACCGCCTCCGGAGTACCTTCCGCAAGCTTTTTACCATAATTAATAACTATAATTTGATCACAAAGCTTCATAACCAGGTTCATATGATGCTCAATTAATAGAATCGTAATGTTGAACTGCGCCCGTATATCCCGAATAAACTGCGTCAGCTCGGTAACCTCCTGCGGATTCATACCGGCGGCGGGCTCATCCAGTAAAAGCAGCTTAGGCTCGGTGGCAAGGGCTCGTACTATTTCCAATCTTCTTTGCAATCCGTATGGCAGGCTGGTTGCTTGTTCATCCGCATATTTTAATAAACCTACATGCTCAAGCAGCTCATCAGCTTTTTTAAACATTTCTTTTTCAATTCTGTTGTAGCCTCCCAGTCCAAGTATGGATAACGCCCAGTTCACGTTATTGCGAATGTGCATTCCCGTGAGGATATTATCCCTTACAGTAAGGTCATGAAACAAACGAATATTTTGAAAGGTTCTACAGATGCCTTTTTTAACGATCTTATCCGGGCGCAGGCCCTTTAGAGATTCTCCCATAAAGAAAACATCGCCGTTTGTCGGCAAATAGTGCTGTGTGATCAGGTTAAAAACCGTAGTTTTCCCTGCTCCGTTTGGTCCTATAAGCCCAAATATTTCATGCTCCTTAATTGCCATATCCAGGTTATCTACGGCAGTCAGACCACCAAAACGGACTGAGAGGGCGCGTGCTTCCAAAATAATGTTTTGGTCCGGATTATTTGGTCTCATCGCTTTTACCCTCCTTTGCCTTTATAAACCGGTCAAGAAATTTCGGACGCGTATACAAAGAGCTTACAGTGAATTCCTTGATGCCAAAGACTCCTTTTTGGAATTTGAGTATTATGAATAGTAATAAAAGTGAAAAAACCAACATTCTTGTACCCGGTATCCCTTGAAAATGCATTCCAAATATTTTAATCGGTTCTTCAACGAAGCGAAGCCATTCCATACCAAATGTAATGACAAAGGACATAATAACAGTACCTGTAATATTACCGCGTCCGCCGGTCACAATAATCATAAGCACCATAAAATTCTGTACTTGAGAAAACATTTTCGGGTCGATGGTTGCTGTCCAGTAGCCTAGCAAAGCGCCGCCAATTCCTGCAAAGAAGCTGCCCAGGGCAAAGGACAGGACCTTGTATCCAACAAGATGAATACCACATGCTTCAGCGGCAATTTCATTGTCCCGGATGGATTTAAAAACCCGCCCGGTACTGACGCGGTTTAGTCTAACAGCAAACAGGACTGTAAGCGCCGCGAAGCCGAAGCACCAGTAGATGTTAATAAATGCGGGAAGTCCTTTGATGCCTAACGGACCGTTTGTGATGGTGATCAAATTATTTATAACAACCCGAACAATCTCAGCGAAGCCCAGTGTTGCAATACCAAGGTAGTCGTCATTCAAGCTTTTTAGTATAGGAAAGCCAATAAGTACCGCGACAAGCGCTGATACTAAACCGCCAATTATAATTCCTAAAAAGTAATTGACCTCAATATTCGCCAGCCAGGGCTCAATGCCGGTTACATAGTAAATAGCCTGTTTTTGCTCCGGCGGCAAGGACAAAATGACCGCAACGTAGGCTCCTATCATCATAAAGCCATAATGACCTAAGGAAAACATCCCCGTAAAGCCGAAAATAATATTAAGGCCGATTGCCATGATAACGTAAATGGCGCATAGCATTATAACTCTTTTTGGATATTCGCCGATATAGTTCTCACAGACAAAAGTAAAAATGATAAGTAGCGCCACCAAAACAATCCTTATCACCTGATCAAGCTTTGGTTTTTCCTGTTTCGAAGCTGCTTTCATACCTTCACCTTACCTCCCGCGCCCATCAGACCTGTCGGTTTATAAAGCAGCACCACTATTAAAGCAAGAAACGCGATCGCGTCACGGTAACCCGACAGACTAGGGAATAATGCAACAAATAAAATCTCCAGCAGGCCAAGACAAACTCCACCGATCGCGGCGCCCTGTACACTGCCTATACCGCCGACTACGGCGGCTACAAACGCTTTGTTTCCATACGTTGCCGCCATATAGGGATTTATTTGAGGGAATTTGTTTGCTACGAGAATGCCTGCAACGGCAGCCAGGGATGAACCGATAACAAACGTAATAGCCACTATCTGGTCAACGTTGACCCCCATTAACCGAGCCGTATCAAAATCCATGGACATAGCCCGCATGGCTCTGCCGGATTTTGTTCGATAAAGTATGAGCAGCAATACGGCCAGAAAAAAGACAGTTGATAAGATGATAACAATATTGATAACAGGCAACCTGATAGAACCGATATCCAACACAAAATCAAACATTGCCGGCCTGGGAAAGGACTTTGGCCGGCCGCCGAAAATCATAACCAAAAGATTTTCAAGTATATACGAGACAGCAATTGCCGAAATAAGCACCGATATACGGGGAGCGTCCCGTAATGGTCTATATGCGATCATTTCTGTGAGTCTTCCGACAAGGGCCGTGATGATGATCGCCAAAAGATAAGCAAAAGCCCAGTGAATACCCAGCGTTGCCGAGAATACAAATGCGATAAAGGCCCCGACAGTAAATATATTACTGTGAGCAAAGTTGATCAAACGAAGAATACCGTATACCATTGTATAACCTATGGCGATCAATGCATACATACTGCCTAACGAGATTCCATTAATAAAGTTTTGCAGAAACAGAGACATAAAGCGCGTCCCCCTTTAAATTTATTAAGAATGATTGAAAGTTCCTTATATAATTTCAGCAAGTGCCGCGTCAATGACAACACTTGCTGAGATATTATGCTATACCGAACGAGGAAAACATTAACCTCCTCTGTCGCCGATTAGTCGTTGTTACGTTCGCCGAATCGGCTCGTCGTTGGTAAATGTTTTCACCGTTCGGTATAAGTATGGAACACAACACACTCTATTAAGGATTTACAGTTTCAACATAAGTGAATTCTCCATTTTGAACACGAAGTATAGGCGCCGATTTTGTTGGAGTACCTCTATTGGGATCCATATTAATAGTTCCTGTTACAGATGGATATTCAGTTAGGTTGCGTAGAAATTCCATAACGGCTTTGTTGTCCGTTTCATCTCCGGAGGCTTCAATAGCATCAAGCATTAGGTTATAATTTGTGAAAGATACGGCATTATCCGATGAAGGCATTTTGCCATATTCCGCGACAAACGCGTCGACAAATTCAGCGGCGAGGGGATTGTCGGCAGCTTGATCCGGCGAGAAATGAGCATTAATGCAAACACCTTCTACAGAATTTCCGCCGATAGAAATTAATTCCGGAGCCAGAGCGGCGTCGCCGGCAACAATAGGAATATCAATACCCATTTCCTTCATCTGAATACATATCAACGCAAGATCCTGAAAGTATCCGGGAATAAATATAACATCAGGATTAAGGGATTGAACGGTATTTAACTGTGCCGTGAAATCCTGATCTCCGCCGGTATAATTCACTTCACCAAGTATACAGTTATCGTTGCCGGTCTTTTCCTTAAAAGCGGATATAAAAAACTCAGACAGTGTAACTGAATAATCTTCAGCTATGTTTTTTAGTATAACGGCTGTTTTTGCATCCAGTGAATCCGTTGCGTAAGCTGCAACCACCGCCCCTGCGAATGGATCTGCGTAAGCGCTTCTGATACACCAATAGCGGTTGTCGGTAATCAAAAGATTTGAAGCCGCTACGATCGTGGGTATTTCAGCCTTTTCCGAAATGTCAATTCCGGCCAGAGCTAAGGAAGACCCCCATGTTCCCAAAATGAACTCTACCTTTTCCTTTTCAACCAGCCTTGACATGGAATTAGCCGCTTCCACCTTGTCAGATTTGTTGTCAACTATGACCAAATCTACTGTTTTACCCAACACAGCCGGGCGAAGCTTATTGCCTAATTGATACCCTTCAAGATCCTGCGCTCCGCCGCCTGCCATAGCGCCGGTCAATGGCTCCCAAACTCCTATCCGAATAGTATCGCCGGATTCAGCCGAGGTTGTTCCGTTGCCGGAAGCCTCAGGTTGTTTGTCGGCAGCCTCAGTCTTCGCTGCGTTAGCAGGCTGCGCATTGCCACTGTTGCTGTTAGAGCTCTTGCATGCAGAAAGCACAAATAAAAGACTGAGTAACATTACCATTACCATTTGTAATTTTTTTGATTTCATGATATTCACCTTTCTATGTGAATTATACTCTAAGCCTCTAAGAGGCTATTTCAACTCCGCGCTCAACCTTGCATCCATCTCCGGAGATAACGGCTCATAGCCTTTTTCGGTAATCAGGAAGCCGCTTTCGATCCTCGCGCCATGATGCTCCGGATGCCCAAAGAAGCTGATATCAATGGAGACGGTCATGCCCGGCTTTAGTATATCCTTGCTGGTCGGGCCAAAAAACGGACGCTCGGCTTCCATCAACCCAATAGTGTGCAGGAATGGGCAGACTATGTATGGCGTTAACCCGTGCTTTTCATAAATTTTGCGTCCGGGCACGTCTATTTCCGTACCGGCCAATCCGGGCTTCAGCATTTCTTTTGTCGCTCTGTATGTTTCACGCACAATATTTAGAATATCCTTTTGGGATTGCGTAAACTCGCCGCTGACAGGAAGGGTTTCTCCGAATACGCCTGCGTAACCATTGTATCTTGGCGCCAGTCCCATCATTACCATTTCGCCGGCTTCCATTATCTTGTTGGTGGCGGTCGGCACAACAGCATTAGATTGCTTTCCGCTGCCTACCATACAGGCAAAAGCAAAATTATTGGCATTTCGCTTACGCGCGATGTACTCGCCTTCAGCCGCGATTTCAATTTCGGTAGCGCCGGGACGCACCTTTGCCTGCATAGCCAGAAAAGCGTCATATGTAAAAGAAAATGCGGTCCGAATATTTTCGATTTCCCATGGAGACTTGATGTATCGCAATTCGTCATATTCATCCGTAATATCAATTAGTTGAGCGCCTTTAAATCCCTCCTCAAATTGTGTATATAAGGCATGAGGGAAATAACTGGTGCCGACAATACCAACTTTGTTGAAAACAATTCCCCGGCCCGCCATCTCTTTAGCTAATGTCTCAAAGGTGCTGATTGTCGCGTTGGGGTATTCTTCTTCCGGCACCATAAAGGTATAGAAGCAACGCGTATCCGTAATGGCGCTGCTCATCTTGGCAAAAGGCTCGCTTTCCGGCCCGCCAAGCAGCAAAGGCTCTCCGTCGGCGGGCAATAACACCGC
>Ga0153940_1001030_pt1 | contig 13031 bp, 12 predicted proteins | sample TSNJ024MetaG_FD_104736 | JGI IMG/M metagenome (GOLD analysis project Ga0153940, IMG submission 104736) | Attine ant fungus gardens microbial communities from New Jersey, USA - TSNJ024 MetaG | ecosystem: Host-associated > Fungi > Mycelium > Unclassified | place: USA: New Jersey, Brendan T. Byrne...
CATGATGGCAATATCCCGTGCCGTTGTTACATGCGTCGCAGAATCAGTCAGACCGCTGCAGTCCTCAAAGTGGGTTCCGGTCATGTGAAGCCCTGCCGCCCGTTCATTCATCATGTTGATAAACTCACTTTCCGTACCAGCTATGTACTCCGCCATTGCTACACTGGCATCATTGCCGGAGGCAATTACGATACATTTGATCATCGTTTCAACCGTCTGAATTTCCCCTTCTTCTGGTTGTGTCAAGTAAGGACTTAAAATCAAACAACCAGTCTATATGAATCACCTTATTACCATAAACATAAATACAATCCAGCAAAGCCAATACCATCTCGTGGGTCAGGCAATCTACCTGAAGCTCATCCTTTATGACCTGGGCTGATGGCTCTCGCTCATTATCACGTTCTTCCAAATCCTTAATCTTGATTTTCAATTCATAAATCTTCTTATGTAACTCCTTTTGTTTTTCACTCAAAAAATTACGTTTGGAAACATACTGTTCACGGCTAAATTCCTTATCAATCATCCGTTCGTACAATATTGCCTTCTGTTCCTCAAGATTCTTATCAGAAACCTGATAGATTAATATCTGTTTCTGCATAGCGGCTATCCCGTTTTTATCACTCACATTATCCACACGTTTCTTTTTCTCCAGAAACGTTTTACAATAAAGCTGCACAGATTGCCACACAACATCAACCAATTCCTCTTCCAATATCCTGCTCCCGGCACAATCACAATCTGAAGTACGCAGCGCTGCCGTCATACAACGGTATCTGGGGTTCACTTTTCCTTCACAAATAAGCGCGTATCCACACACCCCACAACGAATTTTACCAATAAACAGATGACCTGATTGCTTTCGTTTTTTCACTTCCCGATAAGTTCTAAGTGTTTGTTGAGCTGCCTGAAATTCTTCCCTGGTCACAATCGGCTCATGACAATCCGGAACCACGATCCAATCTTCTCTGCTGGTTCTCTTCACCCGGTAACTGCCCAACTCTTCCCGGCGTTTTCTTCCATAAACTGAATATCCCAGATAACGCTCATCTCTTAAGATCCTGGTAATCACACTGGTATCCCAAAAGTCATCACCCTTAAGACCATCCCACCACTTATGATGATAACCCTGTTTTTTTTTCAGCATACGAGGGGTTGGAATCTGCTCTGCGTTTAACAGCCGGCTGATATCAGCTACACGCATCCCCGAGCCAGACATATGAAATATGCGCCGTACAATCTCGGCTGATATTTTATCTATCACCAGGTGGTTCTTATTATCTTTGTCTTTTTGGTATCCGATCGGCGCAAACGAACTCAGATAATCCCCCCGCTGTGCTTTTGTCCGTTTACCGCTTCTCACCTTTTCAGAAATATCTCTGCTATAGTAGGCATACACCACATTGCGGAATGCCATATCCAAACCACTGGTTGTTCCATTGAGCGCTGCGCTGTCATACCCATCATTTACTGAAATAAACCGAATTCCCAACAATGGAAATATCTGATCCACATAATCACTGACAATTAGATAATCTCTGCCAAAACGCGAGAAATCCTTCACAATAATACAGTCAACAGTTTTTTCTCCGGCTCTCCTCAGCAGCTCCCTAACCGCCGGCCGGTCAAAATTTGTTCCGGTATAACCATCATCACACAATTCCGTGATATCACTATCTTTGAATTCCGGTTTGCTGTTGACAAAAGAATATAAATAGCCCCTTTGATTTTTTACGCTGTCACTCTCACATTTTTCATCAATGCCCACATCGCTGTCTTCCACTGAAATCCGTGTATAGAGAATAATATGATATTCCATTATTATCTGCCACCTTTGCAATTTCTGAGTATTTGTACCTCCTCAAATACATCATCTCCCACAATTGGCTCATGACAGCCGGAAACAACAATCCAGTCTTCTGCCGGTACTGCCGCCTGCAGCTTCCCATCCCAAAGTGCGGCCCGCTTTTTTCCCTGGACCAGATATCCCTGATATACCCGGTTTGATAATATCCGCATTACCGTTGTTGGTTTCCAAATTGCCAGGCTCAGCTTTTCATTTTTAATAACCCCTTTTGAATAACGATATTGGCTTGGAGATGGCACTCCTTGTACCATCAATTCCCGAACAATTTTTTGATAGCTCCAGCCTGCCAGCCTCCAGGTAAAAATACCCCTTACCACCGGAGCCGTCTCCTCATCAATTACTAATTTATGCTTGTTATTTTCTGCCTTTTGGTAACCATAAGGAGCCCAGGCTCCGATGAATTCACCTTGTTCCTGTTTCATCCGAAGAACCGGGCAAATCTTGCGTGAGATATCACGGGCATAAATATCATTGATCAGATTTTTCAGGTGAATGCGCAATATATCTGAAGAATTTGGTTCGGCACTGTCATAGTTATCATTAACAGCAATAAAACGCACCCCCCACAATGGGAAAAACCGTTCCAGATATTCTCCCACCTCGATATAATTCCTTCCAAAACGTGACAAATCCTTCACTATAATACAGTTTATCTTTCCCGCTCTCGCATCACCGATTAACCGTTCAAACTCACTTCGGTTAAAATTTGTTCCAGATTCGCCATTATCAATATAAACCGACGACAGGATAAAGCCACATTTTCCGGACAGATAGCTGCGCAAATGGGATTCCTGGTTTTCAATTGTACTGCCATCTTCTTTTCCGCCATTATACACCGACACCCGAATATACAAAGCTGTGTGATATAGTTGCGGTGCTGATAAAAAAAGATTTTGATCTTTATTCACCCTGCTCTTTCTGGCCATTACAAATCACCGCTCTTTTTATCGCCTGAATCCGGCCACTGATCAATTGCATTCAGCGAGGACACAAGACGATCATATTTATCCTGAAATTTCACCTTGACCCATATCTTCTGATCTCCGTATATATAGATATAATCAATCAATTCAACCACCAGCTTTCGATCCAGTTTTTCAATATCTTTATACTTCTTAAAATAGGATATCCACTCCTGTTCATCCGGTTTGCAGGTTGTTAACAATTCCAGCTCCTTCTCCAATTTCAAAGCGGCTCCTTCCGTTTTTTGAATTATTGTTTCATACCGTTCTCCAAAAGAACGGTATTCTGTTTCAGAAATATTGCCATCCATATAATCTTCATGCAAATGCAGCTGATATCGGCGATATTTTTTTATCTCTTCTTTTTTTCCAGATAACCGTGTCCTGATATTTTTAATTGTTCTCGTGGCATAGGGTAATTCTTGAGTTTTTTGTAATATCCTATCGATGTCCAAAATATTGCGGATATGTTTCCTAATCAGTAAAAATACTGCTTCTTCTAAGAGTGTAGCGCTTATACTATGGCTGGTACAACCAGTTTTCTGTTTAAAGCCGGAGCAAATATAATAGTGATAAGGATTTTCTTTTGTTGAATTATTTTTCCTTATCATATTGCGATAACAGTCGCCACAGCGCAGTAAGCCCGAGAATATATATACCGTTTTCTGTGTTGGCGCGGTCCTGGTATCGGTCTTGAGTATCTTATCCACACTCCCAAAAATTTCTTTTGAAATAATTGCTTCGTGAGCATTTTCCACCGATACCCAGCTTTCCGGCGGCATATCAACCGTTTTTTTTATCTTATAATTGGGAGTGCGCCTTTTTCCCTGGACTAGGGTTCCGGTATATACAGGGTTTTTTAATATCCTTAAGACTGCCATCGATGTCCATTTTGATTTTTCATTCCGCATGAAGGGGCAGTGATATTTACTGCCCAGGAATCGCTTATACTCCATTGGCGAGAGTACACCGATCTCATTAAGCCAATCCGCAATCGCCTGTGCTGAGTATCCCTCTAATTTGCGTTTATAAATATCTTGTACATTTCCGGCAACCAGTTCATCGATTAACAAATGATTTTTATTTTCCGGATCTTTTCGGTAACCATATACAGTAAAAGAGGCAACACAATCTCCTTTTCTCCTCTTCGTTTCAAAACTGCTGCGTATTTTAACAGAAATATCCTGGCAATATGCATCGTTGATCAAATTCTTAACCGGAATCAACAAACTTTCAGCTGATGTCTTCGGTCTGATGCTGTCGTAATTATCATTAACAGCGATAAAGCGCACCCCTAGAAGAGGAAATATTTTTTCAATATATTTTCCAGTTTCAATAAAGTTTCTGCCAAACCGGGAAAAGTCTTTGACAATAATACAATTGATTTCCCGATCCTTTACAGATTCCATCATTTCCAGAAAATCTGGACGTTCAAAGTTAACACCGGAGTAGCCATCATCAATTCTCACCTTATGAAGAGTAATTTCCTGATGAGTCTTCATAAAATCCATCAGTAGATTCCGCTGATTGGCAATACTGTCACTTTCCGACTTATCTCCATCTTCCCGGGACAAGCGCAGATATAAGTCTGCATTATAATGTGTTTCCCTCATCACTTACAATGTTTGCAGATAATTCTCCAGACATTGTTCCAAAGAAACACCGTCATCTGAATAACTGATCCCAACTGCTATTTTTCCAACTTTAAAACAATATGGATTTTTTATCTGGGAAAAAAACTCTGCCATGCGCTGTTCCCCCGGCATCTTCGCATTAATCCTTATCGCCTTAATATCTGCCAGGGAATCCAATGGAACGGTTCGAACATCCACCTGTCTTAATTCGGCCAAATCCGATTGAGTCATATGAAAAATATCCATGCCTGCTCTCCTATCCGTTTTTATATGTATATGTCCCATACATTTTGTCCAATTCAAAAAACCACAATCCTAATTATATTTAGGATTGTGGTCTCGAGAGCATCCCATGCCAATGCATTTTCTGGCATCAGCCGCTGTACGGGCATCGCCAGATACCTTGATTTTAACATCCCCCCTCAGATACTTACAAAAAATCTCAATATCTTCAGGTGCCGCACCTCTGGTTCCATAACCTGTGGAGGTCTTATGAGCCAAGTAAAGCTTTCGTCAAATCTGACATCGCCTGCACTGCCGCTTCCGGTGTATAATCCGGCTCCTCAATACAGCGCTGAATTTCCGTCATTATAATTTCTGCATGTATTTGAGGATAATCTTTGTTAATTGGTCTCGGAATATCTGTATACTCAAGCTGTGCCAAGGCCGTTTTTGCATTATCATTTTCGTTTACAAAAGCCTGATATATATCAGTCTCAGAGGCTGCTTTGCTGCTTGGGATATAACCGGTCTTAGTTGACCAGAATGCAGCCACCGCCGGGCTTGTCAAATACGTTAAAAAGTCCATTGTCGCTGCTGCATCCTCATCATGCCCAGCCATCATTACCACATTTGCTCCGCCCGTCGGAACTCCAAACCGAGTGTTTTTAGGAAGGAAGCAAGTGCCAATTTCAAAATCACAGGTGCCTTTCAGCGTTCCAAGGTCACCGGAGGAACATACAATCATTCCTGTAATTCCAGCGGCAAAATCCGAACGTGCTGCCTCATAAGAGTTATACTCTTTTCCTGGAGGCGCTTTCATGATTCCGTCATTAATCATATTCTTCCATAAATACAGCGGTTGGATTCCTGCATCATTATTAAAACCGATGTCCGTCTCATCTTCATTCAGGATTCTCCCGTCCGACTGCATAACAAATGCTTCATAGAACCAGGCATCAATAGGCATCTCATATCCCCATCGCTCATCAGGAATCGAAAGTTTTTCCGCATAAGCTTTTAACTCATCCCACGTCTCCGGCGGATCCAGCGGATCCAGGCCTACTTCCTCAAACATATTCTTATTATAGTAGAACATTGGGGTACTCCTGTTAAAAGGCAGTGCGTATAAACCATCACCCCAATCACAGCAATCCATAAGCCCATCATAAAAGATATTCTTATCTAATCCTGCTGCTTCCGCATAGCCAGTCATATCCTGCAGTACTCCATAATCTGCAAACATTTTGGTACGACCCATCTCCAGCTGCGCAATGTGAGGACTTCCTCCTGATGTCACAGCAGTCTGAAGCTTTGCTGCCATATCATAATAATTCCCCTGAAATTCAACTGTAACATGAACCGCATCCTGGCTCTTGTTATAATCGCCGACAATCGTATCCAAAGTCTCCCCCATATTACTGCTCATACTCGACCAAAAAATAACTTCTGTCGCATTTCCGTTTGATTCTGCTGTCGCTGCTGTATCATCTGCCGTGACCGCTTTTGTGGTAACATTTTCTTGTGCCGGTTCCTTAGAACCACAGCCAACCGCCAACAAACTAACCATTAACATCCCCGCAATTAATGCTGCTCTTTTTTTCATACGCTTCTCCTTTTGGTTTTTCAATAGTTTCCTCACAGTAAAAATGCTTCCATCGCTCTTCCTTTTGCATCCGGCATTTCAAATCCCAAAATTTTAGCAAAGGTTGGAGCTTCGTCGATAATCCGCTGCCTTGGAATCACCACCCCCTTTTGAACATCCGGTCCGGTGATCATAAATACCGGCTGTGGACCCTTATGAGGAAGATGTCCATGAGATGCCACCGATAATTTATAATCTGAGTTATCAGGAGTCACTATCACCGGTCCTATACAAGCAGCACCAAAACTGGTACTATCTCTCCCTTCCAGAACATAATCGAAATCCCCCGTAAGATGCTGTTCCCTATGAACCTCCTCTTTGTTATAAACACATTCTACGCCATATGCCGGGGTATCCCTCATCCGATATAATATGTTCTCTAATTTTTCTCGTATCTTCTGATTGTTCCTGTCCTTAAGCATGATCTGACAAGACAGTGAGGTCGAATTACAATATGCATCCCAATCGACGATCTTTCCGTTGGAATCCAGTGTTATCAACCCAGCATCGGCTAAAAGAACATTGGGATTAAACATCTGCTTTACCGAAAGGTGTCCGTGATCGCTTACCACCGCGAAATTTGTTATTTCGTAAGTACCCGCATCCATTGCAGCCTCCATCAGACGGCCAAGCCAATCGTCATTGGCGATAATTGCCTGTCTGACTGCCGCTCCCTGAATCCCATTGGCATGACGTGTATGATCCAGATGTGCCAAGTGAATAAACATTACATCCGGCTGATACCTGCGGATAATGTCACAGGAAGCGCCCACCATCATATGATCCATGAAGGGCTGTGTTGTTTTTCTCAGCTTATGCCAATGCCTTTCCATCACCCCGCCCGATTCAAACATATTCATGCTGCTGGCCTTTGTTAAAATCGGCCGCGGGTCCGCCTTGTCATTTTCCGGCCATATCTCGGCAACCAGCCAATCGATATTCGGATCAGCGCCCATACAAGGCCATCCCACACAAGCTGTGCTGTACCCTTCCCTGCTGGCAATATCAAGCAGCGTTGGCACCTTGATATCTCTGTGGTACCAGTACCAATCCGGAGACGGATTCCCTGCATCCAGCTTTTCGTTGTGATAGATGCCATGAAATTCCGGCCACGTTCCCGTAATCATCGAGGTGTGGGCAGGATATGTAAAGGATGGATAGACACTTCTCATTCCGCCATTGACATAACTGCCGGTATCTAAAATCTTCCTGAAATTAGGAAGTGTTTTGAGAAATTCCATATCCTCATCAAACAACGAGTCCACGGACAACACAATCAACTTTTTCATATGAACCTCCACTCAAATTTTATTTTATTCCCGAATAAGCGAATGCCTTCCTGATCTGTTTATTGGCAAACAGATATACAATCAGGATGGGAACTACTAAAAACATATTTCCCGCCATCATAACATTCCATAATCTGGGGCCATCCTGACTATTTAGCATAGCAACACCGATAGGTAATGTTCGGTAAGTGTTTTTTGTAGTCATGATTAGCGGCCAGAAGTAAGAGTTCCAGCTTGAGATAAAGCTCAGCAGACCAATTGTAAAAATTGCCGGCCTGGCCATCGGTATCATAATCCGAAGGATAATCTTTATTTCCCCGGCATCATCCAGCCTGGCTGCCTCAATAATTTCCTCCGGTATCTGCATAAAATATTGGCGTAAGAGGAAAATACCAAAAGCATTGGAAATAAAAGGAATAATCTGGGGCCACAAGCTCTGCAGCAATCCCGCGTTGCTAAACATCAGGTATATCGGAATGAAGGTCACCTGCTGAGGAATCATAAATCCCATCAATACAATCCCAAAGAAAAATCCCTTTCCTCTGAACTTGCACCTGGCAAATGCATACGCAGCCGGAATAATGACAATATACTGCAGTATCAATACGGAAAAACTCACAATCAGAGAATTCCTAAAAAACAGCCTCACATCCAGCATTTCAAGGGCTTTGATATAACCTTCTGCCGTCCATATTTTAGGAAAAAAAGTGGGCGGATAAATCGTCGTCTCTTTATAAGGCTTAAAAGAAGTTAACACCATCCATATAAACGGATATGCAATCAGAAATATCAGTAACAACTTTAAAACTGCCTGGACAACTCCGGTGATAAGATGCCCTGTTTTCAATTTTTTTAATCCCATGCTCATCCTCCGTTATCATTATTGATAATGAACCTTTTTGCCAAGACAAACAAAATACAAAATGGTTAAAATCCCTACTAAGCCCAGCAGAACAACCGCCTCCGCTGTGGCCGGACCAAGTTTTAAATATTTAAATGCATCGGAATAAATTTGATACACCAATGTATTAGTAGAATTGATCGGTCCGCCCTGTGTCATTAAATTGACTGTTTCAAATACCTGGAAGGAACTGATGGTGGACACAATCGCCGTGAAAAACAAGGTCGGGCTTATCATTGGCAGAGTAATTCTGAAAAAAATTCTGATCTTAGGCGTGTCGTCAATTTCTGCCGCCTCATAGATATCTTTCGGAACTCCCTGCAGCGCAGCCAATATCAAAAGTGAATAATATCCAAGACTTTTCCATACCATCATGGCCACTAATGATGCCAGGGCCGTCTTACTGCTGGCCAAAAATGGGAATGGCCGCAATCCGATTGACCGAATAATAAAGTTTAATGCTCCAATTTGAGGATCCATGATCCACAAAAACACAGTAGATATGGACACCAGCGAAACAATATGAGGTGTAAATACAGCCGCCAGGGTAATACCGTTTAACCGTTTTTGTGCTTTCCCGTTGACCCAAACGGCAAATAACGTTGCAAGAATCATCAAAATCACCACCAACCCAATGGAGTAAATAATGGTATTTTTTAACGTTATATAAAAATCAACACTGCGAAATAGGGTTTTGAAATTTTGAAAACCAATAAAGTTTCTTTTCTTGCTCAGCAGGCTTCCATCCCTCATACTGGAATTTAAAAGGTAGAAAATAGGATAAACCGTAAAAATAAATAAGAATATGATAGCTGGTGCAATCAACAAATATCCTTTTAAAGATAATTTTTCTTTACTTTTCATCCCCCTGCTCCTCTCCTAATTTTTTCCAACCGGGCTTTTAGTTCCGAGGCAAATCCCGTCCGGTTCCCGTCATTTCCAAAGACAAAAATATGTTCTTCTTTTACATGAATTATGCAATCCTCACCGTCAATATCATCCTCTGTCTTTACCATAATCTTTCCATACTCAGTATCCACAGAACAATTCATCTCTGCTCCCAATTGTTCCCTTGTTATAATTCTTCCGCGAATGGAAATTAGCGAATCACCTGGGTCTTTCAATGCTGTCTTTTCGGGCCGGAAGCCGATTTTAAAATTTTCCAGCATATTATCAAAAATATTCATAGGCGGTGTTCCGATAAACTGAGCAGTATATGTATTTTGAGGATTATGGTACATCTCCTTCGGCGAAGAACGCTGCATGATAATCCCCTTGTCCATCAGGATAATATTGTCTCCCATGCTCATTGCCTCTACCTGATCATGGGTTACATAGATGAATGTCGCTCCCAGACGTTTGTGCAGCTCAATCAGTTCTACTCTCATTTGCTGTCTCAGCTTGGCATCCAAATTTGAAAGCGGTTCATCCATCAAAAATACCTTTGGCTTTTTTACCATCGCTCTCGCTAAGGCTACTCTCTGCCGCTGGCCGCCGGATAGTTCGGATGGTTTTCTGCCAAGATATGGAGTCAATCCCACTATTTCGCTGACATCATTAATCAGCTTTATCCGTTCTTCCTTCGGGACTTTTTTATTTCTCAGACCAAATTCAATATTTTCCTTTACTGACATCGTCGGATACAGCGCATAATTCTGAAATACCATTGCAATTCCGCGTTTACCTGGTTCCACATCAACTACATTCTGATTATCGATATAAATCTCCCCGGAGGTCGGTTTCTCCAACCCAGCAATCATTCGCAGAGTCGTTGACTTCCCGCAGCCCGACGGCCCTACCAGGACAGTAAATGTTCCGTCATCAATGGTCAAATTTAAATCCGGTATGATGATGTCTTTGCCATATGCTTTATGTATATTTTTCAGTGTAATGTAGCTCATCCTTCATTCCCCTCTCTTTTCCGCCCGATGTCAAATCACAATGTTTTCTCTTTTCATAAAATCATTAATCTCTTCTTGCAAAGGCATAGAAGCAGCTGTTCCCAATTTTGTTACTGCAAGGTTAGCAACCACATTTCCGTATCTGGCAGCCGAGAGGAGGCCCATTTCCTGACTCAAACCTGCTAAAAGCCCTCCGTTAAAATACGCCCCACGCACTCCAGGGGTAATAATTACATTTTTAACGTCTTTTCTAAAAAACTCCTTTGCCGCTTTCCGCCCCCCCTCCATATCGTCACAAGCATGTCCGGTTAATATTTTTGCCTCTACTTCATTGGGGTGTTATCAAAAAACTGTTTTTTTCATCCTGCTTTGTTCCTCCACTTCATCACCTGGGATAAAATTTTTCCGAACCGCGGACAATCACCCGTGGCATCAAAATCACCCGTTGTTCTACCGCCTGTTCTCTTTTTTTGCTTAATGTACTGGTCATCAGCTTCATTGCCTGATACCCCATTTCTTTCGGCGGCCGTTCGACGACGGTCAGGTTTATTCCTATTCGGGTTAAAATATTCTGTTCATCAAATCCCACCACCGCCATATCTTCGGGTATTTTAAGTCCAGCGTTCCTCACTTCAGCAATACAGCCTAATGTCATATGATTATTAGCAGCAAAAATTGCCGTCACTTCCTCGTGTTCTTTCAATATCTTTTTAGTAATTGATTCACCTGATGCAATTGAAAAATCACCATCATAGATTAAATCTTCCCTTAAAGGCACATCCATATATTCAAAGGCACTGCAATACCCCCCTTTCCTTCCCCTCCCTGACACTGTATTGGAAGGGCCGCTGATAAAAGCAATATTTCTGTGTCCATTATCCAACAGCAGCTTTGTAGCTTCAAAAGCGCCGTGCTCGTTATCAATAAAAACACCATTGTACTTGGAATATTTTACGTCACGGTCCACCAGGACAATCGGCATCTTCATCTTAGACAGTAAATTTAAATACTCATTATTGACATAGTCATCGTCGTCTGATGCCGGAGTAATAATAATTCCGCAAACATGTATCTCTTTTAGCAGGCGCAGAAATTGAGTCTCGATTTTGTCTGAGTCCCTGGTATGACAGATAATCGTCTTCATTCCTATTTCATCTGAATAGTCCTCAATTCCTTGGATAACATCGATAAAAAAGGGATTCGTCAGATCAGGAACCAAAATACCGACGATACGGGCATCCATCTTGGTGCTTCGCACCAATTCATCCGATGTAATTCCCATCTCCGCCATGACCTGCTCCACTCTTTTTCTGGTTTGACTTTTTACATTTTCTGCTTGATTTATTACACGGGAAACAGTGGCAACCGAAACATTGGCTTTCTCTGCTATTGCTCTCACATTACTTGACATTCTTCCTCCTTCCCTTTGAGTAAAAATGTAACAACATTTTCTATTACCAAATACACTGAAACACTCTTTATGTTATACTCTTATAAAACCATACAAATAGTCTAAAATCAATGTCATAATTGACGTTTTTTTATATATATTTTTGTATATAGTGCAAAAAATCGGTCATTTTCTACATCTGTTACATTTTGTTACACAAAATTTTCTTTGCCATTTACATGAGTATGTGCTATTTTTAAGTCAGAAACATAAAAAATAAACTTACGAGGAGAATTTAAATGTTAAGAGGTATACCGAATTGTCTTTCACCAGAATTATTAAAAGTTCTTGCAGAAATGGGGCATGGTGACACATTGATTATTGGAGATGCTTTCTACCCTTCCGCCTCAAGTGCCCGTCACAGTACGCTGATACGGGCAGACGGGGTGCGGGCTACCGAGCTGTTAGACGCTATCCTACAATTTTTTCCGCTAGATCCTTCTATCGAAAAGCCGGTATTAATCATGGACAAACAGCTATGTGATAGAGAAATTGAGACTCCCATCTGGGAAGAGTACCGTGATATTATCTGCAGACATGATACTCGGGGAAATAATTGCATTGATATGATTGACCGTTTTGATTTCTATAAAAGAGCCGAAGATGCTTATGCCGTATTAGCCACAGGTGAAACCGCGCTTTACGGATGCCTCATCCTGCAGAAAGGAACGATGTAGAACGCTTTCTTTAAATACTTTAAGGCGGGCGTAAAGCATGAAAAATAGATGTTGCTTATTTGTGTTTTTCTTGGGCTCTGCCCAAACCCGACCTCTGAAATAATCAGGAAATAACCGGGTATGCTATAAGTACCGGCGGAATAAGGAAATGCATGGGCCGGTCAGATAGTGCTCAAGGAAATAACTGTCTGACCGGAACGGATAAACCAGGTCAAGGGGACGTGACTGCCATTCTTTGAGCTCCGGTAGATAGAATTATTCCTTTGCAATAGCCGGAAAGAAGCCATTTATTTCCATAAACATAAAATTTATGACACTACCACTTTAAGTCCTATTATATCCCCACCTTCCAAAAACACCTGTGAGCCGCCCATAGATTTAGCATAGGCGCTGGTTACTACGTCGTCAGTCATCTTGATTTTTCCGGAGTCAATCGCATCAAAGATCAGAATCAATGTCATGATTTTGGTAATACTTGCCGGGCGG
>Ga0153940_1001038_pt1 | contig 12936 bp, 18 predicted proteins | sample TSNJ024MetaG_FD_104736 | JGI IMG/M metagenome (GOLD analysis project Ga0153940, IMG submission 104736) | Attine ant fungus gardens microbial communities from New Jersey, USA - TSNJ024 MetaG | ecosystem: Host-associated > Fungi > Mycelium > Unclassified | place: USA: New Jersey, Brendan T. Byrne...
ATGATGATATCGCAGCCATAAAATTCCGTGAACATCTTCATACTTTTGCGCGTCATTTTGATGCCTATCTTAAAGTTGTCGTCGACATTTCCCTGGAACATCTCGACATGATCTGCTGGATGCGTTCCTGGTTCTGCAGCTGTCAGTTTGTCGATGGTATCCGGAGGTAGTTTGTACTCCGATAGAAATCGTGACTGGTTTTCGATCTTATATTGTGGAGGGGAAGTATGAGAGGACAGGGCATGGAACCAGTTTGTTGCGGAAGAACGAAAAGGTAATAGGATGAGGATGGAGGGACGAGTAAAACCTTGGTCTTGTATGTCTTCAGGCGGCTCATTTGATGTAGAATTTTGGGCGTGAGATAGACGATCGTTATTTTTCAACACTCGCCGGCGTTTTCTGTAGAATTGGCGTTAATGATGGAAGGGAGTCGAAAGACTGAACACCAGCCTTGAAACGTGGTCCAGGGCATGAAGAGCAATGGCTTCTCGCGTAGGTCCCCGAGTTTCAAGATAACTTTGAGTGAGATAAAAGTCACGCCGCGTAGAAAGAGCTGCGAGAAGATCATTTTGTAGCTGTGCAGTTTCTGGGCTCAAGAAAATTAACTGATAGGCGAAGCAGCGAGGTCGAAGACGCACTTGCAGGGAGTTTTGATTGGTGTTCCCGAAAAGGGAGTTCTAGTCCGCCAAAAGTCTACCATGATGAATACAATCCTCTAGCAAACAGATTAATTGCTTACATCCGGTGTAGGTAGTGAGGCAAATGCGGATACTGCTTCGGAGGATTGGGGAACTGAAATTACAGCCGGACCGAGTGTCCCCAATTTTTTACTGGTAGCCATCCATAAACGTCCATCGACATCATTTTTTGCAGAGTCAGTAAGAATAACAGAGTTGTTGCCAAAGTGCTTTTCATAGGAGTTGCTAGGGACTGCACGTAATCAAATAGGGTCACGAGGATAGCATCCCGAATGCACATACTGGGGTCCTCCTCCTTATCAACAATTTCCACTTCCTCCTGTGTTGCCGCGCCCACGACAGCTAATTCTACACCGGTTTTTGCTGATATATCGTCTGGTTCAGGTCTTGGTTCGGCAAATGATGCGATTTTGCGTTTGTTGAGTTTATCAGAAGGACCCAGATGGTCTTCATACGTGCGTTTGTGTTTTCCTACCTTCGTCGCGGATACATTGAGCAACGTCAGGAGCTTTGTTGTGACAGAATCGTCCATCTGGTGTTTTGTAATCCTCCAGAGAGGAAAAATTGATATCATGTGAGTGTACTAATTTTGTGCATCACGTGATTCTGACATACTCAGCGCGTCGCGTCTCTGGTTCCCCCATTAGATCTCCAGGAAATGAGGGTCCTTTGTGTTGCCGAAAAACCATCCATCTCAAAGTCGATTACTCAAATTCTCTCTGGAGGAAGATTTACCACTGTAGGCTTCTTTTATCTCACAATGACATCCCCTGAGATTTGTTTTATCAAAGAGCAACACACAGTCACAATACGTGAAGAACTATGAGTTTGACTATCCACAGACGAACTCAGTCTATATTGTGACTTGTGTGTCAGGACATCTCCTAGATCATGACTTTACCGACACACATCGGAAATGGCATTCGTGTGATCCTGCCGACCTTTTTGACGCACCTGTCGAGTCGAGAGTGACTAAAGACAAGAAAGCAATCGAACAAAATTTGATGATGCAGGCTAGACGTGTGGATATGCTCATGATCTGGACGGATTGCGATAGGGAGGGGGAACATATCGGAACGGAGATTGTGAATGTATGCAGGAAGACAAACAGGAATATTGTAGTCAAACGAGCACGATTTAGTGCTATCATCGCTCAGTGAGGTTTGTTTTCTCGATCACTCATGATGGCTGACTGTATCGTTAGACAAATTCATCGCGCGGCTCAGTACCCAGTAGAACTGGATCAAGCACAAGCAGATGCTGTCGAAGCACGGATTCTGCTTGATCTTAAGATTGGTGCTGCATTTACCCGTATGCAAACTCTATCGTTGCAAACAAAATTCCATGCGCTAGGAGACAAACTTGTCTCTTATGGTGCGTGATTACGTTTACAGTGTCATGGACCCTTGCCGATCGTCACCCAAGGGCCCTGTCAGTTCCCAACCCTTGGTTTTGTGGTCCAACGGTACAATCAAGTTAAAAACTTCGTACCAGAGTCTTTTTGGTATATTCACCTCTCTCATGTACAACAAACTCCTAGTGGACCTCAAGAAACAATGTTCAACTGGCAAAGAGGCCATTTGTTCGACGTTGGAGCAGCAGTCGCGTTATATTCACACGTCCTAGAGAGTCCAGGCATCAAGGCAAAAATTTCGAAAGTTACTAACAAAGATACTAAAAAATGGTAAGCCTGTACTGTGCAGTTCAGATCATCGAATCCGACTACTGCGCCCTAGGAAGCCATTGCCTCTAACTACCGTTGAACTGCAGAAGGCTGGATCTCGGCTGCTTAAAATGGCCCCCAAGAAAGTTCTGGACGTGAGTTGTGATGTATGTTGAACCAAACCTCTCTCACACAGCCGTTCTTCCAAAGATTGCCGAAAAGCTGTATCAACAGGGCTTTTTATCGTATCCTCGTACTGAAACGGATCAGTTTGACTCGCAATTTGACTTCATGAGCCTTATAAATAAACAAGTTGTAGATCCCGCCTGGGGAACTTTTGCTCAGTCCCTTGGACAAAGCGGCTTCAGCACTCCCCGCAAAGGAAAACACGATGATAAAGCACATCCACCTATTCACCCCACCGCACATGCGGGTAACCTCGTAGGAGATGAAAAGAAAGTTTATGAATATATCACAAGGAGGTTTTTAGCTTGTTGCTCGAAGGATGCCGAGGGCTGGCAGACAACTGTTGAGGCTGTCTGTGGAGGGGAGGTCTTCACCACTTCCGGTACATGCCAAATGTCTTGGTAGCTGGCAACCACTGACCACTTTCTTCAGGACTGGTTGTCCTCTCAAAAAATTATCTTGAAGTATATCCATACGACAAGTGGAGCGACCATCCGCTCCCCGAGTTCAAACAAGGCGAGGAGTTCCAGCCAGCGGCATGTGAACTGAAAGAAGGGCAAACAACCAAACCTCACCTCCTTACTGAAGCCGATCTAGTTACTTTGATGGATAAAAATGGAATTGGTGCGCTCATTGCGACACTACGAAATTAATTTTCACTCATGTGACGTAGGAACGGACGCGACAATTGCGCAACACATCCAGAACATTGTCGACCGAGAATACGTAATTGAGAGGATGCAAGGCTCTACGAAGTATCTCGTCCCTTCAACCTTGGGTATTGCATTAGTTGAGGGTTATGATAAAATCGGACTAGATAAAAGTGTCAGTAAACCTCAATTGAGGCGTGAAGTGAGTTCGTCTTGTCCTAGCGATCTCTGTTTTTCACTCAAATACTTTAGACGGAACGAAGGATGGTCCAAGTCTGCCGGCGGAGCGTCACGAAACAGGCTATGCTCAATGAGTCGTTGCAACAATACAAAGAAATTTTTAGGGTTGTAAAAGATAATTGGGGTACTGTGGTCCAGGTGAACTTTTTTAGTCTTATATTACACCAGTACGCTCATTTAGACACCAGAGTGTGAGACAATACTTGGATGGGGACAGAGATGATGATGTCCGTCCAAGTGATCCCCGTGGGCCCGGGGATGGGGGCAACGGACGAGGAGCGAGCGGCAGAGCCGATGAATGGAGAGGAAATAGTGGTGTTGCTGAAGGAAGTGGAGGTACCAATGGTAGAGGTACAGGGAGAGGGTTGGGACGTGTTAGTGCCACTACATCAAAGAGGGGAAGGGGAGGACGTGCTCGCACGGCAAATGCTGTGACCACTCAGGTACCGGATTCTGGCATGAATGACGGTAAGTACGCTTAAAAGAAGATTAGACACGAGACTCAGTGACATAGTTTGGGGGTGGGGGTGTATTTCAGAAATGGATCGTCCTATACCCACTTCTTTGCGACCAGTCCAGTTGTCACCATCTTCAACGACTTTGACCTCTTCAATGACTGCACCAAAGCCCATAGTGGCCTCATCATCGTATGCGCCCTCGTTAAAAGCTGGTTCGCTCCCCCATAACTCTACCGCCGTTGATTCGTCCCCCAGACTCAATACTACTCAAAGTGTCCTGTGCGCATGTGGCATACCAGCACTTGTTCAGACGAACAAATTTGGCAAAAACTTTGTTAAATGTTCAAGGGACAGCTGTGGCTTCTGGAAATGGGCGGATGATGTGGAGTCGAGCATAAGTGCGGTCAGTTCGAATGTAATCATTCCGGTGAAACGAACATATACTCAGGTATGTTCACATTTCTTCGCTGTTGAGCACTGGAGGAACATCGACCGTTGCTATGGTAGACGAATAATGATCCAACGAAACCTACAAGAATCTGCAAATGCGGTGTTGTCGGTATGATGCTCACAGTACAGAAAGAGGGAGCGAATCATGGACGAAAGTTCTGGAAATGTCGAAACGCACAGAATGAGGGAGATTGTTCATTCTTCGAGTGGGATGATGAGGCACCTAGACCACCTGGCGGTACCGGTGGAGGAGCGACAGGAAAATGTTTTAAGGTGAGTGTCTGATTATTTGTTGCTTATCATCAGGCTGCTTTATTGGTCATGTTTAGTGTGATCAGGAGGGACATTGGTCAAGTGGTAGGTGGTTTTTGTCTGTCTGGTGTCACCTAGACTGAGCCACTCGGGTGCAGAATGTCCAAACCAAAATCCGAAACGGCCACGGAGCTTCGGGACACCTATTGATTCTACGAACATAACATGTTTCAAGTGCAATGGGACAGGCCATTATGCCTCTGGTTCGTAACTCTTGCTTTGGTCAGCAATACCCAATTAGTTTGACACACATTTCCAGCATGTCCAGTCAAGATAAAGGGTGGATCAAAGGATAGTGTTGGCGGAGGTGATGGATCGTGTTATAAATGCGGACAAAAAGGACATTGGAGTAATGGTATGATTTCGATTCATTGGCTTAACAATTTGACATATCTCATGAATTTCCCTCGCAAACAGCCTGTCCAAATGGTTCAACAGGTTATGGAGGAAGAAAAGGGAGTACCTGTGAACGCGGTGGATCTATGTCAGCGAAGTGGGGACGAGGGAGAGGCTCTACCACAACTGGAACGAAACCAAAGAGAGGCAGACCAAAGAAGTCAACGTTTGCCGCTGCTGACGACCGATAATGCATGCGCACCACAGTTAAGGATTGTTGTTATAACAGGTTTAGTTGACCGTTTTCATATGTGCCCGTGTTCGAAGTCGGATTCTCGCCAACTCAAAGTGCTGCATAACAGTCAAACCATTGCGAAGAACAAGAGCGCTGTCTATATTCACTCTCAATCCTTGGGCGGACGTAATGCGTTTAGACTCACGATCTTATCTTACATTGACTCTCAACTTGTATATTTTATTTAATCCCAATACTGCTGAGATCCCACTCTTGGTAGTTCCAAGCGAGCCATGATTCAGTGAGATTACCGATGTTCAAGAACTTATATAGGAAAGTGAACAAAACAATATTGCACATGTTTCAGATGCGTGATAGCTTGAAACGGAGTGCTTCGTCCTAGGATCAAATATACCGCCGTATTCATGTGATAGAAAATTGCTGATTAGGCATGGATCTTGGTATCCCAAGTTCCAGCTATAGATCAAGGATAATTGGGGTGTGTTATTTCGTGCACTACACTAAAAATACGTTGAGGTTTCATTCTCTGATGATCAGATATGTATATATTTTAATGATGATATTAGATTAGATATCAATAGATATAGGCATCGACTTTCACCCCCTTTTTGTTCAATCTGAACTCAGACAGGGTGGTCGACTACACCCTTCGAGGAGGAAAAGATGAAAAATAAAAATAAATCAACGTCTTTCTGGGCCTTTCGACGAGAAATCTATGGTTCAAAGAAAATGCTTTGAAGTGTCATGATTGATTGACAACCCGGTCTGCTCTAGTGGATTGATATATTAAATTGATACGGAACTAGCCAGGTTTTTTTTCCATGTCTCACTATTCACTTCTGCTGTTAGTGGGCATGACAGTTTCTACGGTCCGCTCGAAAAGAGAGGTAGAGGTCCTATCCATGAGTTAAATACAACACCTCCATCACACATTAATGAAACAGTTAGTGTTCAGACCGGATTTGATCCACTAGTAAGAGAGCGTGGAGTGGAAAAAATAAAACAAAAATGGATATCTTGGCCGTATTTGCTTGCGGGATGTGAGACTTCTTGATATATGAGCGAATTTCTTATATTGTTGACAAACTTGTGGATTGGAATAGGGCGTTCTGTTTGTGGCTGAGAAAAATCAATCCTTTGAATAGGATGACCCAAAATTAGTTGACAGCAAACGAACGCATGTACGTCGCAGTGCTATTCTACGACACTGAGCGTTTACCGTGGGAAAATATCAACCACGTGCTTTGCTCTAGTTCACACCTGTACCTGACAAAGGATAAATCGCCAGCAATTCTACGTGCGCAGCAACTACAGTATCCCTCTGCTCCTTGCTTGGGACCACTTCTGATCAGTCAATTTCTCTTGGTGAAGTGGTCACTCTGTAAGTTCTTTCTTTGTTCATCATGGGCCATTTACGATGAATGTAACGGCGTTAACATCTTGCCTTTAGATGCCAAACTCTTGGGTATCTCAAGCTGGATATGATATCTCAGGTACCAGAGTGCCGAAGAGGTCGCGGCTGATGACTACTAGTTTCCAGGGTTTACCAAGATAACGGCCCCGCTAGTGCATCCTTGGATTCTGTCCGCTGGGGTCCAAGCATGATGTCCCTGGAGTCGGCAGACCTGAACAAGACGTGTGCGACGTGTACGTGTGAAGTATCTCAGATTCGGACGCGGAGGTGGGGCTGTAGATCCCTTTTGGTAACGGACGGAACGGCGGAGGCGGCAAGAACGTAAACCCAGTATCGCGGTTGTCCGACGGAGTGTCAGAAATAGCTAGTTGGAGATTATCAAGTCGTGGTGGTGCAGTATCACATGTGATGTTCAAAAACCATTTGCAGTCCAGGCCGACCATGTGATTTGGGATCCAAGCCGTGACGTCGATTCCGCAAGACGGAGGACGGAGAGCCGAGAAAATGCCCTTTGCGATAAATAGCCGGACCTTGATTCCAAACCACCAAACATGTCTCACGGACTCAGAGTTCACTCCAAAGTCGTCCCAGACGCCCAACAAGTCCTCTTCACAGACGACGCCCTTAGATTCCTCTCAGCCCTCCATAAGACATTCGAGCCCACCCGCCAGTCGTTGCTTGCTGCTCGTGAAGATGCCCAGCGACGATTTGACTCAGGAGTCCCTTTAGACTTTCTCGCAGAGACCGCACATGTCCGTGCAGATCCATCGTGGCAGTGCGCACCCCCTGCACCTGGCCTAGAAGACCGTCGCGTTGAAATTACCGGTCCAACGGATAGAAAAATGGTTATCAATGCACTCAACAGCGGTGCGCAGACGTTTATGGCCGATTTCGAGGGTAAGTCCGCCCGCTAGACAGTAACCTGCCATATCCCTCACTGGTATGCCCAGACTCGAGTTCACCGACATTTGCTAACATGTTGAATGGCCAAGTCAACCTGCGCGATGCCATTCGTCGCCAAATTGATTTTGAGACAGGAGGAAAATCGTACAAGCTATCTGAGAAACATGCCGTGTTGGTTGTCCGGTAAGTATATTCGCAACAATTCTACACTGATGCTCAAGTCAATGCTAGTCCGCGTGGTTGGCACTTGGACGAGCCTCGCATCACCGTCGACAATCAACCCATGTCCGGTTCCATCTTCGACTTTGCGCTCTTTTTCTATCATAATGCCAAGGAACTTGTCCAACGGGGCTCTGGTCCTTACTTCTACCTGCCCAAGATGGAACACTATCTTGAGGCTCGTCTGTGGAACGATATCTTCGCCTTTTCCCAGTCCTATATCGGCCTCCCATCGAACACTATCCGTGCGACAGTCCTCATCGAGACCCTCCCCGCTGCATTCCAGATGGAGGAAATCTTATTCGAGCTCCGTAATCATTCCTCGGGTCTCAATTGTGGACGGTATGTTTTGTATGACGTCATGACCATGAACGTGCTTAATATGTCCTATTTTTAGTTGGGATTATATCTTCAGCTTCATCAAAAAGCGCAGGGCTGACCGCAACGCTGTTCTTCCTGACCGCAAAGATGTCACCATGACCGTGCATTTCATGGACTCTTACGTTCGTCTGCTCATCCAGACGTGCCATAGGCGCAAAGTTGCCGCTATGGGCGGCATGTCTGCTCAGATTCCTATCAAGAACGACACCAAGGCAAATGAGATAGCGATGGAGAAAGTTCGTGCCGACAAGCTTCGAGAGGTCACTGCTGGACATGATGGGACATGGATTGCTCATCCTCTCATCGAGCCTATTGCCCGTGCAATCTTTGACAAGCACATGCTCGGACCTAACCAGGTATGAGGCTTCTCTTCCAGAAATAATCAAGCTGAACTTCATTCCTCAGTATCATAATTTACGTCAAGATGTCAGAGTTGCAGCTGCCGATCTTCTCAGCACGAAGGTACCAGGGAAGATTACCGTAGACGGCATACGTGAAAACGTCTCGACTTGCCTCGCCTACACCGCGGCCTGGGTTGATGGCAACGGCTGTATCCCACTCAACTACCTCATGGAAGATGCCGCGACCGCTGAAATTACTCGAGTTCAGTTGTGGCAATGGGTCAAGTACGGCGCACGGGCTGAAAATGGCCAGCTCATCACACCCGAATACATTGATGGGTTGATTACGGAGTTGGGTCCAGGTGTGCAAAAGCTGGTTCCCAGTGTGCAAGAGAAGAGTGTCAAGCTGGCAGAGGACTATTTGAAAGTTCAGATTAGGAGGCAGTGGCCCAGCGATTTTCTGACGAGCGATTTGATGCCAAATCTTGCTATAGCGGACGGCGTTGAGCCTCAATATCAAAGAGCGCAGTTGTAAAGATTGGACAATTTGTTAGTTTCTAGAGCTTTGTCACTTTGTGGATTTTACGTGGTTTTCTCTAGTTTGTTAGTTTGATGTTATGAGTCTCTATTTTACTGTATGTATTATAACCAACTGCATCTTGGTCAGCGTGAAGCTTTGAGGCACCAGTGGAGAATCTTGGTCCGAAAGTATCAATTCAACCAAGGTTTTGATTAGAGCATACATACTCATACTCTGCAGCTGCAAAGTAACGGAAATGGAATTCGAAATCTATCAAAATCCCAAAGAATCAAACATACGTATCTAACCAATCCAACGCTGCCCTCGCATTTTGTATGACTTCTTTATCATCTTCCATCGCCGTCGTTCCATGCTGATGCGCCGCCGAATGAGGCTGATAGATACTCGAATGAGCATGATGATGATGATGGTGATGGTGGTGGTGGTGATGATGAAAACCTCCATAAGGATAATGAGGAAGCATATGTGACGATCCACCCCAGTGACCATGAGCATGAGCTAAACTATGACTTCCTCCTATACTCATACCCGTCGTCGAACCCCAATTCCTACCTCCCGGACTCGGCCCTCGACCACTCAACCCACCTCCAATCGAACCAACAGCTACCGGCGAGGAAGGTGACACCCCCGGATTAGACCATTCACACAAATGCCGCAACGTCGAGATAATACCAGCTTCAATAATCGCTCGCCGACCTTTCGAGTTGCGCGCAAGTTGGTATATGCACGACGTAGCAGGCCTCTTGACTTCATTTTTTCCTTCAGCTAAGCATGTCCGCAGGTTATTGAGAAGTTGGGGATGGGAGGCTATCTGGCTTTGCTGCAATTCGCTGCCATTGATGAGATTGGCGAGAAGATAGGTTGCTTGAAGTACGACATCATCCGATGAGGATGTACTGGCACTGGTGATATGACCCAAGAGCATCTCCATCGGAATATTCTTGAAAATCATATCGATGCCCTCGGGGGATTCCGCCACATTCCTAAGGATGCTGAAGATTTGTTCTTGAACGTCGATAGGACTGTCTCGTAGATATCTAATGTACATTGTGAGCTCAGATCAGATATTGATAGAAGCGCACATACTCTACAACCCGATCCCAGCCAAGCTGGCGCATAACGCTACGCTTGGTTTCTGTCGTCGATTTTCTAAGGAGGTTCTTGACAGCCCACAAGGCTCCTAGCTTGAGCGCCGGATCACCGAGCGACAATAATTCTCGTAGCCTTTCCATCAAGCCTTGTTCGAGATAGATCTCCACACCCAAGTCAGCAAAATGCAAAGGGACAAGGTATTATTAAGAACATACAGGTCGCAACGGTGAGAAATCGATGACGATATTGCATACTGCTGATAGTGCCGCATTGAGTACATTTGCATCTTCTTCTCGCTTCTTGAAGATGGAAAAAATGGTCATCCCAAGACCGCTATCGACAATATTGGTCCTCAAGACGGTGACAGCTCTGCTTAACGCTCGTACGCATTGACACGCAGCATATCGTACACCGACGTGCTGGTGAAATAAACAGGTGTGAATGAAAGGGATGAAGTAGAACTCGTCGGTAATGGCTCTGCGTATTTCATTGTCGAAAAGTGAGATTGCAGCGATAGCAATCAAGGCTGACTAAAATCCATGTTACAAGAGCTGTCCTATTTAGAAAATCAATAACCTTACCTCACGTAACAAAGATACGCTCTCTGCCTCATCCTCACCCCACTCACTTCTATTATCCTCGAGCGTGCTATCCCGAACGATCGTTGTCAACTTCTCCAGGCAACCACGGTCAAACGCAGCACTACATAGAGTGGAATCATCTGCAATCAAGTAATCTGCGACGAATTAGCGCTGCCAAAGACGAACAGTCTCTCCCAACCTACAAAGAATAAAACATGCTTTTGTCTGCCGAGGTGTACTCTCGGAGGAAGGAAATGCAATCAAGCTGTTGACAAGGTTAATGACTGCCCTAATATGCGATTCATCGATCGGATAAACGCTGTTGATTGTACTACCTCGCACGATGTGAGTTACGCTGTAATAGAATTAGAAAAAAAAAGTCTGGACGATGATAAGCTGACCATAAGGCAGCGGCAAGCTGTATATCGATATTTCGTGACTTGATAAAAGGAACAATGGTAGAAAGAATAGGAGGATCTAACAATTAGGGGTGAGGAGTTTTGCGCAAAACTGTGAAGACGTTCCACCTACTGTCACGATCTAGTCGCGTCAGTACTGTTGCAACAGCCGGGTTATCCTTTGAAAGGGCAGCTAAGGCGAGCAAAGCAGTTTCTTGAAGCTATCTCTTCAATGAGTAGCGAGATATATTAACCACAAGGGGCCCACCTTACTGTCACGAGTACACAGGAGTGCAGTCAGGTGCCGAGCAAGCCAGCCCCCTTGCCTCGAAGGAGCGTTGATGTTGACAATGGAGGTCTTCTCCCAGCCTCTCCGTGTGATTTTTGCCTCCTTGAGGCGATCCTCGTGCGGAAGCCACTCTGATAATAGTTTCCGGTATTCCGGTGTTCTAATGGCTGATGCGATGATGTGGGCAATAGAAGTGCTGATTTGTGGAGATGGATCGGTAAGGAGCGGGAGATAGATGTCGAGAGACTCTGTCTGTGCGTAGGTAAGTCACGTAAATTACAGAAAGGACGTCTCATGTTTCACACCTGAAACAGGTAATTAAGGCCGTCCTTCGTCCGACTACGGATTTTCGACTTGTTGGGCTTGAGACCCCACTGGGATGGCCCCGCGATATCGGCCATCGCTATGGTCAAAGATTTGAGACCACGTACAATGGCTGAACGTAGAGATGTCGAACTGCCGGGCTCAAAATAAGATATGGCAACCAGGAATGCATGAGGCGTCTCATGGTCGAGTAACGTCGACAGTGCTTCCTCAGAACTAGCCAAAGAGGCTATAACATGTGCAGCTTCTATCCGTATCGCATCGTCTTCTTGTCTAGATGTGTTATCGTGAGGGCCAAGAAACGCAGAACATGCATGTGGTGGGTTAAGACAAGCGATCAAACTAGAGCGGCGTAAACATAAGGAGACTGGCAACGTGACACGCGTACGATTGTATCAACAAAACGTCCTGAGCAATTTTTTTCTTCGCTGAAGGATTGCCTATGACAGTGTTTTTGACCTTTTTGAGGCTAGCAACATTGACGGGTACAACGGTCATGGTGGTAAGGGGTCGAATATCTATCGTGAGAACTTTTATGCTGTGACTGTCAAAATGTGTAGTCTTTTTTAAACATCAATTTGTTACACGATGCTCAAAGGAATGTGTAGTCTGTCAAGTAGTATCATATTGAGTCTTCAACTTCGATATACAGCTTTCCTTTTTTTCATCTCATCAGAATGGGTGCAAGCTATAATCATGATATCTAACACAAGTGAACTGCCCAACTGAGATAGGTGAGTGTTCGAAGCCGGAAAGCAATTATTCCATCAAATGACAGGCACTGAATGTAACATTACAAGTCGCCATCAATAATCTACGAATCACATACATTACCCCGTGTTGACAGATATTCAGTGTAAAAATGGACAAGAAAATCGATGCAAGAGTTCTCTCATATGATTCCTAGTCTAGCTCGACAATAGGAATAGGTTGTGCAGCCATTTGTTCCTTCTCGGAGGACTGCTTCTTCTCTTCAACCGTTGCTGGCGTCGGAATAAACATGGGTACTGAAATCACACAATCCACTCATCAGTTTGTGTCACCCTAAGGGAGGAATCTACGCACGAATAATAAACCTCACAGCCCCCTCACCAACTTGTAGTACAGCTTTGCAGGCCCATGTCCACGTCATTACACTCACAGAGCCTCTTGGCGCGAATGGGAACGACAACCACCACATGACAACAGGATTGAACCATCCTTG
>Ga0153940_1001040_pt1 | contig 12917 bp, 7 predicted proteins | sample TSNJ024MetaG_FD_104736 | JGI IMG/M metagenome (GOLD analysis project Ga0153940, IMG submission 104736) | Attine ant fungus gardens microbial communities from New Jersey, USA - TSNJ024 MetaG | ecosystem: Host-associated > Fungi > Mycelium > Unclassified | place: USA: New Jersey, Brendan T. Byrne...
CTGTCATTGTATTATTACTTCACAGTTAATATATTGTATATAGTGCCCAACATCGCTTCACACTTTTCGTGCAGCAGAACGAATCACTTTTCGTGCAAATCGTTTCACATTATGAAAATGCAAAAAAAAGGATAGCTTTTACGCTACCCAATAACGATCTATCTGCATAATTACGAACCCCACATGCTTTAGCCACAGGAGTTTTAGGAAAACATATCTTTAATGGAAATGAGTGTGTGCTCACGGAATTCATGGGGTCAGGCACTGTGATCGACTCATGGGTATAATGGCGGTGGTCATGCTTTGCACAGATAGATATTTTGCCATCCTGAATTCCTGATTGCTCAATTGAATATTCGTGCCATACTATATACTATAAAAGAGCCGGAATCATCTCTTATACAATAATGATTCCGGCTCACATTTCAACTCATAATTGATAAATGTTTTTTCATTTCTCTCTCCTAACCTTTAACGTCTTAATTTCATACGGTTTTACCTCGAATTCCCACAAGTCTGCGGACCTGGTTAACACTTGCCCCGTCTCCGCCCACTCTAGCATATCACACTCCACTACTGCCAGAACCTCACCGGCGATTTTCAGCGCCACCCTGGTCCGGCGGTTATAACATTCATACAATCGCACTATCATGGAACCGTCATCTTCAGCCTTTTTCACCACTTCAATTACCACATTTTCCTGGTCGCAGGAAATCAGACTCCAGGATGCCGGTAATGTCCCGCCAGCATTTCCTTTTATCACTGCTGCTGCCGGATTGTTCAGCTGATATGCCTGTGCCACTGTCCCAGCTTCCCGCCAGCCACCGACGTGAGGGTAAATGGAATAAGTGAACGTATGCTGTTCCTTATCCGCTGCCGGATTGGGATAAGTTGCTGATTTCAGCAGCGACAGGCCAATCACACCATCATGGACACTACAGCCATACTTGCAGTCATTCAAAAAGCTGACTCCATAACCATCCTCCGAGAAATCAAGCCACTTATGTGCACATACCTCAAAGCGGGCAAAATCCCACATGGTATTGTAATGAGCCGGTCGTCTAACGTTACCAAACTGAATATCAAAGGTCGCCTCGTCGCTCCGGATGTCCACCGGGAATAATGCCTTCACAAAAATATGATCCTCTTTCCAATCAATTTCATTATGAATATCAATTCTGGCAATATCCCGGTAGATACAAATCTCCTGCACAATCACCGAATCCAGATAATGCCGCACCAGCTTAAGTGCCCCTCTGACCGGGCCGCATTCTGTCACAGTAACCGAGGCAAGCTCATCAATCTCCCAGGACTTCTCAATATAGTAATTGTTTAGTTCCCAGGCATCAAAATTGTGCGGCCGGTCTTCATAACTCATCAGAACATTACCCGAATGCCCCGTCATTAACAGTTCACGTCCGGCTCGCTTGTCATAAATACTGGAAAACTGCCCATTTTCAGTCAAGTCGATTGAAAAGAAGTCGTTTTCCATATGGATCGGCGTAACTTTCATCCCAGTCTCCGAACCCCCCTGCTCTTCTCGTAATTCAAAGGTTCGATAACCCTTTGCCGGAAGATCCGCTGTAAATAATACCGTTCCATTCGCCAACTGCTGTACCGGCAAAGCGTTTCCATCGGCATAAACCGCTGGATTTTGTATATTCTGCGGACAGACAAAGGAAACCAATGCATCTTTACAGGCACCGTTAGGCTGAAATACCACCAGCGCATCAGCCGGTGCATCCACCCGGCTTGCTATGTTATGTAAACTATCATCAATCATTTCCTGACCGGCTGCCAACACTGCTTCATATTGTTCCTTCGATTCATCATAAACCTCTTTAATCGAAGAGCCCGGAAGAATATCATGGAACTGGTTCAGCAAAATCATTTCCCAGCCAGCCTTCAACCGTTCCTTTGGGTAAACCGTCTCTGCCAGCATTTGACTGAGAACCCCGAAAAATTCCGCATTCTGATAGGTGAATTCCGACTTCCGGTTGTATCTTTTATTCCGCGCCATCGAAGTATAGGTTCCCCGATGGTATTCCAGATACAGTTCCCCCGCCCAAACCGGCAGATCACGCCGTCCTTCCACCTCGTCTTCCAACGTTTGGAAAAATTCGCCGGCACTGGTGATAACCGTCTGCGGGCAACCAGGAATTCCCCTGGCCAACCGGCGCTGTTCTTCCAGCATCAGCCGGGTCGGACCGCCACCGCCGTCGCCAAAGCCAAAAGACATCAGCACCGATGAATTCAGGGCTTTCTGTTGATACCGCTGCCAGCCACCTTTTACCTGCAACGGTGCTAAATCTGCATTATAGGTGGTATAATTCTTCAACTCGCTGCCAGGCATCACATAATCCCTGGAAGGACTAAAATGAGTCAGGATTCTGGTTCCATCTATTCCCTGCCACATAAAGGTATCATACGGCATCTTGTTAAACTCATTCCAACTGATCTTTGTCGTCATGAAATAACGAATTCCGCACTTCTCCATAATCTGAGGCAATGCCGCGGAATAACCAAATACATCCGGCAGCCACAAAATCTTATTATCAACGCCAAACTCCTCCTGAAAGAAACGTTTTCCATATATAAACTGACGGACCAGAGACTCACCGGAAGCCAGGTTGCAATCCGCCTCCAGCCACATGCCGCCTTCCGTTTCCCAGCGTCCTTCGGCTGCTCTTTGCCGGATTCCTGCATAAACCTCCGGAGCCTGTTCCTTCACATACCGGTAAAGCTGAGGCTGACTGGACATAAAACGGTATTCCGGGTACTGCTTCATCATTTCCAGCACCGTTGAAAAACTCCGCACGGCCTTGTCACGGGTTACCGACAACGACCACAACCAGGCCACATCAATATGAGTGTGTCCTACACAGTAAACCTTCTCTTTATGCTCGCCGCACTGCTTTCCATAAAACTCATCCTTGATATACGCCTGTGCCCGTTCCAGTGATTCATAGTAAGCAGGACTGCCGGTTTTCCTCAAGTCCAACAGGTTTAAGGAACTATTTATAGCTTTAAGCAATTCAATATATGCCCCATCCTCCGGCTGTAACAGCAACGCCACTTCATAAGGTACCCGAAGATCATAATAATATTGTTCCGTCCGGCGATCCAGCGTCAAAATGCAAGAATCCAGGGAAAGCCGGAAGTTCTGGTCACCGGTAAACGCCGACAGCACAATCCGGTAGGTATCTCCGGCTTTGGCCGGCTCAGCCAGCACTGCTTCCGTATGATTGACATCCATTCCCTGTTTTAGTTTTCCATTCACATACAAAGCAAACTGCGGGTTTGTCGCATCCCACTGTCCTTCTTGACCAGTGTTCAGACGATATACCACACATTTGCCGTCAAATGCCTCGGGAATCGTAACAACTGTCTCAAACCAATAATACTCCCGATGCCCACCCCAGATATCCGCACCATCGAATAGCTGCCAGTCTGTCGTATCTGATGCCGCAGTATCTTTCCGCACCACCTGGTGCGAGAATGTTCCCGGTGCCTCCTTCTGATTTTCCTCCTTATGCATCCGATAAGCAGATACTCGTTCCCGGTCCGGATAGACCAACACAGCCAGGTCTTCCAGCAATTTCCCGATCCGTTCCTTTAATAAAATCATATACATCCTCCATCTTCTTTTGGTTCAGTATAGATCACGGAACTTATGCCATAAGGTTCCATCAGAAGCTTCAGGCAATCCAAAGATACCGCCCCCATGGGCTGCCCCAGCAGATCACATTCCTGCAGTGCGGTGCCTTTCTTTTTACAGCCGATTACCATCTTGCGGCTGATTCCCAGGGTATCTCTAAGACGCAGGATTCCACCGTTGTCACCAGGAAGAAATGCCGACACCTGAATACCTTCCGGCAGATAAACCGGATTTTCCACCGCCGGCAGATCCACAACCGAAGCCCCCTGGTATAATCTCAATGCTTTGGCTGTGATATTCTCTGGTTCCTTATATCCGAATAGCGTATAGCAAAAACGGTAGTTTCCACCCATCCATTGTGGAAAATTGGTTCCCCACATATTGTTAAACAAGTTAAAATACAGCACCGGTTCATGCTCCTCATAGGATTTACGGAACGTATAGATTCCGGTTTCCCCAATCGCTGTCAATGGTGTATCACGGGTCACAATACAAACACCGTGCCCGCCCTGACTCATAGTAGCAAAGGACTCCAGTGCATACAGTGCGTGATTGGCATTGTCGGCAATATCAGTGGCCGGATCAAGTAACTGGCCGTTTTTATTGAACCGGTAGCCTGGTGCCTCGCAGGCAAAAGGAAAGAGCAAACTGCCTGATTCAATGTAAGGTGATTCCTGCTTATCTTGCAGCAAAAGTTCGACAAAGAACTCTTCTCCCTGCTTTGGTAAGGTAAGAACCAGCCGGATTTCTCCGGCATCTCCATAATGTTCTCCGCCTGTTCCCTGATAGCTAAGAATAAGCGCCTGTTCCCTTATCTCCCAACCGGTAAAGGCCGGGTAAAATACCTCCCGCTCACTCACCGGATAGTTCTCCCGCCCATTATCCTTCACCCCCCAGTCCGAAGGAGTCTGGCAAAAGTCAGTCAGATAGCATTCTACCGAATCACTGCCATATTTGTCATACCGATAGTCAAACACTCCCTTGTCTCCTCTGGCTGCTAACAGCGGCTTCTGCAGCTGTTTGTCATAAACTTCTTCCACACGGCCGATCGCTTTGGTCACGGTAATCCGATACCGGTGGTTCTCCACTGTCAATAAGCTTTCCGTCTCCCCTGAAAGTAAAGTTTCCGGAACTTCCCACGATGCCGAAGGCAGATCTTCTATTGTCAGCGGCGGCACATCTTCTACATAAAAATAGTTTTCGCCAAATAGTTCCATGCTATCTTTTGCTGCCTCACATCCTGCTCTGGCCCAGCCGGTAAAGTGGCTGCCATTTGCATTCAACACTGTCTTTTTCCCGCTGCCAAGCTCTGCCTTCATCCTTCCTTCCAATTCTCTTAACAACTGCTCAGCATGGGCAGCATGGTAACGTTGCTCTTCCCAGGAGCGCTCCATATATTGGTAGCTTTCGGTAGCTTTGGCATTCAGGAATTCCTCTTTTTCATATACCCGAATTGCTGCCGGAAGCCAGGTCTTTACATCCAGTCCCCAGGTATGCTCACCAAATCTTTCCAGCGCTTCATATACATCTGCAATTTCACCCTTTGCTCTTTCCCCGTTCCATTCTGGCTGTTTTCCTAAAAGCGCCAGTGCCGCTTCCAGCTCCACCGCCAATCGACGGCTCTTCCTGACTGCCGCCACTTCCTCCGGATAAGTCCCGGCTCCATGAATCCAGGTATCTGCCAAATCGGCACGAATCACCGGCAGACGGCTCAGGTCACAGCGGATGATCTCCTGATAAAAATCTTCCATCGTCCCGCTGACCACCTGCGCACCTGGTGCCTTTTCCTTTGTCGCTTTCACAATAGCCCGCAGGCTTTCTGCCGTCTGAGGACCAAAGTTATCATGGGTATGGTGAAAAGACATCCAGACTGGATATAGCCATTCCTTCGGTGGTTCTGCTGCACTATAACCATGAGGCGAATACATCGTTAAAATTCTCGAACCATCCGGCCCTTCCCAGAAAAACAAAGTTGGTAAATCCGGCGACATAGCAAACTCATTGCTTCCCAAATGCAAAAAGCGAATTCCTGCCTTATGTAAAATTGTCGGCAGAATCCGCCCATGCCCGGGCACATCCGACATCTTGGCTGTCAATGGCCGGGGCAGATGAAACCGCCGGCACAAATCCTCCGAGTAAGAAAATCCTCGAATCAGCTCCTCTACTCCGCAAAAATCCGTATGCGAAGTAAAAGGCAATGCATGCCAGACAATCTGCCGTTCCCGCACAAGCTGTTCCAGACGCTGCCGGTTTTCTCCTTCATTTCTCTTTAACATTTCAAAAAGAGGCATTGCCGGCATGGTCCAGACAAATCGCTGATCCCCCATGTCGGCCGTATCTTCACAGGTTTTCAGCACATCTTCCAGCATCGGCCCCGCATACCAGGCCAGCACTTTATCTGCAAGATCCGTAAACCCGATGTCAAAATGAGTTTTAAAGACCAAAATAACCTTATTTATCATCATCATTCTCCAAGGCATTATATTTTGATATATAAACCGGGTTTGAAATCAGACAGGGCACATTGACAGTTGGATAAAGCGCAGAACGGTAAACTTCAAATCGTATAAACATAGCGTCCTCTGCCTTCCATACAAATTCCTGCCACTTCATACTCCGGTCACAGGTATAGATATCTTCGTTTTGATCCGTGATCACATGAATCCGGTCACCAGCTGCCAGCTTTTCAAACCGAACATTCACGGCAGTACCTTCCGGTACCGTATCTCCCAGAATTGCCTCTCCGGCAGATACCTGAATCACCGGCCCTTGATGGTGTAAGGTAATAAATCCATGCCCCGCCTTCAATGCTGTTAAGATATCCTCCGGCTCTCTCGACTCGGCATACACCCAGGTAGTTGGGCAAGCCACCGTCCGCAGCGGCTCCGTAAAATGAAAATCACTGCCACCTGTAATCGGCAATTTACGCCCTTTTATAAGCTCTCCCTGCCACCATTCCAGACATTTGCAGTTCTCCTCCGGCAGTGCACCGCCATTCCATATCTCAACCAGATCGTACTGCGTCTCCTCCAGTCCCCATTTCCAGGGACAATCAGAAAACGGATGATTCACCGAAACCACCGCCCCCTTTTCATGAGCTTCCTCCATCTTTTTCTTCAACTGTTCAAAGCAATTGACACCAAACGGATTCTCAACCGGACGCCTTACTCCCATGAAATTGCAATGGCCTTTATAATGGGTAAGCTCCATTCCCGGAATCATTGTAAGTCCCGGCGGCGGTGCTGCCATCTCATCATTTTGGCTGAAGGCGTTGTGGTCGGTAATACAGATATAATCCAGACCACAACGCACTGCCTCTGTCATCAGTTCCGCGGTAGTCAGATGTCCGTCTGATGCTGTGGAGTGCATATGCAAATCCCCTTTCAGCAGACGGCGTGTCTTCATGGTCAGGGTGATTTCATAATGTACATCTACTCCGTCCGCTTCTACATGATAGGCTCCGGCAATAATCGTCCACGTTCCCAAGCTGACCGGCATCGCCATATAACCTCTGGACGTGTCTGCCGCCGACACATAGATATGCAAACGGTTGGAACCGGAAGCGCCCACATAACCAGCCGGTGAAATCAGCGCCAAATCAATAATATTGACCTCCCGGGCCATCATCCCTTCTTCTGCCGCCTCTTCCTGAAAACGCTTATAGTGATAGCGTATATCAATGCGCTCCACCCCATCCGGCACTTCAAAAGGGATTTCCAGATACTGCCCTTCTTCTGCCTTTTCAATATGTCTCGTCAATGTAAGCAATTGTTCCATATCCTACTCCTTGCTGGATCCTAATGTCATTCCCGAAAGTAAAAACTGCTGTGCAAATATATAAATAAGCAAAAGGGGGATCGTGGAAATCACTACTGCCGCCATAATTGCATTATCCGGAGCCAGCATCGCGCCACCGGAAACCGATACATCCTTCTGGACAATCAGGGATCTTAAAATCAGCGGAAGGGTGTACTTGGCCTGCTCTGTAATCAAAGTGACCGGAATCATGATATTATTCCATTTGGCAACAAATTCCATGAAAAAGACGGTTGCCAGGCCCGGCAGTGATATCGGCAAATAAATTCTGAAAAAGATCAGATATTCCGAAGCTCCGTCAATCCGGGCTGACTCTGCCAGCGAATACGGCACCGTTAAAAAATAATTCTGCATCAGCAGGATGGAAAACCCGGATATCAGCCCATTTACAATCAAACCGGTATAGGAATTCAAAAGATTCAACTGCTTATTCAGCGAATAAATCGATATCATGGTAAGATCTGCCGGGATCATCATAGTCAGAAGGATAAAACTGGTAATCACTCCCCTTCCCGGCAACTCCTTCTGAATCAAAACATAACCGGCAAAAGCCGATAACAACACCTGAAAAATCACGCTGGTAGTCGATACATAAAAAGAATTAAGCAACGGAACTCCCAGCTTTGTTACATTGAATACATAACGGTATCCTTCCAGACTGAATTCGCTCCACCAAAGCTTGATTCCACTGGCACCTGCTGCCAGAGTAGATGACGTGGAAATCACAAACACATTCCACATGGGAATCACCATGACCAGAAAGCAGGCTGCCAGCAAAAAATTGCACAGATATCTCTGCCATGAAGCAAGCTGAGTGCCGGATATTTTTGAATCTTTTATTTTGGCCATCTTGCATTGTCCTCCTTCTTTTCTCTTAGTTATAGGTTTCGTCATAGCCAATCAACTTACGGATGACAGAACTGATCAGCAGCGTTGTCAGCAAAACCACCGTCGCCGCCGCAGTTGCCGGCCCCACCTGAAACTTGGCAATACCCTGTTCATAAATCAGCGCCAGTAAGTTCCTCACCTTATCATTAATTGCTGAATTACCCATAACATAAATCTGATCAAAATTACGAAGCAATCCCATCACGCCCAGCATGATAATGACCTTCATTGTTGGAACCAGATTGGGAATGGTAATAAATAAAATCTGCTTGACCCTGGTCGCTCCGTCAATAGCGGCCGCTTCATAAAGCGTTGGATCGATAGATACCACTGCTGCCAGCAGCAACACTGCATAATATCCCGCATTTTTCCAGCCACCTGACAGAATCATCACCAAGCGGGCATATTTTGGTTCCGACATAAATACAATCGGACGGAACCCCGCTCCTGATATCGCCCGCAGAAAACCATTGATCAGACCAGTAGGGGAAAGCAGGGACATCCAGATTCCGCCGACCACCGACCAGGATAACAGGTAGGGAAGATATGTCACCGATTGAATGGTTCCTTTAAACAGTTTACTTTGAACCTCATTAATCATCAACGCAATGACAAGAGCTAACCCAAACTGCAGAAGAAACGAACAACTGCCCACCATCAATGTATTCACAAATGCCTGCCGGTAAAGAGGATGAGCCAAAATCGCCGCATAATTGTCAAAGCCGATAAACTGCCGGCCACCCAGAAGCTTCACCTCATGGAAACTGTTGAAGATTCCCAGGGCCAGTGGATAATAATTAAATACCGCAAAGTAAAGCGCGATTGGCAGCAGCATCACGTAGAAAAAACGGTTCTTCTTTAATTTACGAAGTAACGGACTCTTTTTCATGGTTTTTATCCCTCACTTTCAAAGCAGGGCTGCTGCGGCACTTAACTATTCCGTTTCCCACAGCAGCCCTTTTCTATTTTATTTATCAGTGATACCCAATGCTACCAGATCCTTCCGCATACTTTCAAGGCCCTGTTCTACAGTTACATCACCTTTAATAATCTGAATTGCCCACTTGCCTACCGTTTCCTTATATTCCGTTTCATTTGGAATAATCAGGTCGATGGTTGCATATGGCAAATATGTAAATGCTTCATCCACGCCAGGATTAAAACCAACCGGATGTTCAAAGTTCTGGTCGATCGGACATGGTGCTCCATGATCACAACTGTGGGTCTGGCCTATCTCGGTCAATGTATAGACATTTCCGTCCCTGGTATAATCATAACCTTCTACGCCGACGCAAAGCAGTGTTCCGCCTTCCTGAGTAGCAAAATACTCCAGCACCCGCTTGCCGCCATCAGGGTTTTCCGCATTCACCGGAATACCAAAGAGGCTGGCACCGCCTTTTACCAGCATATAACTGCCATCCGGAGTTTTGGTTCCGGGCAAAGATACTATTTCATACTGATCTGAAGTTACCCCGGCAGCTATTGCCTGGGCATTGTGAAGACCTACCCACATCGCCCAGTCGACACAGATTCCGGTAGTCTGGGTGGAAGCACCCATCTTGGCCCGCATATCCTTGGTTTTGTCAACAAAGGCTCCCGGATCCATCAGCTCTTCTTCATATAGTTTCTTAAGCCATTCCCAAACCGGTGCCGCTTCCATCGTTGAATACGGTGCATATTTTTTGCCATCGGCATCCAGTACTACTCCATTCTTAAGGCCAGCTGATGCCATCCATGGCTGAAGATCATAAGTCTCGGAGATTACCGCATTGAATGGATAATAATCCGCACCGGAAGTATTCTCCTTAAGTTTCTTCATCACCTGATAATATCCGTCCAGCGTTGGTTCAATCGCCTTGTAATCAATTCCGGCTGCTTCCAGCTGTGTCTTATTCAAGGCAACCATCCGGTGCAGCTCCCGTTTATTAAAGCCGGCATAGATCTTGCCATCAATAGTGATGTCTGTCAATTCCTGTGGGTCTACATTCTCCTGAAAGATCTTAGAGGAAGCAATCCATTCGGTCAGGTCTGTCAGCGCATCCTGATTCACCAGATCAGCATACTGTGTACCGGTAAAATAAATCAGATCATATTTCTCGCCACCCTGAAGCTTCTGCATCATGACCTGGTTATAATCTGCCGGAGGTCGTTCAATGATGACTTCCAGTCCGGTTGCATCGCCCAGCTCCCTGGCAAATAAAGCCATCTCCTCTTCATCCTTTCCACCTGTAACGTTGGAGAGGATCTTCACGGTTCCGCTGGCCGGTGTCAATCCGTCCGTCGCCACATCTTCGGCGGTCGCTGCCGCTCCACCGGTCGGTGCTGTTGAATCCGAAGGCTTAGCCGCCTCAGTTGGATTGGTTGTTTCTGTTGTTTTGCTGCTGCAGCCTGCTATGCTTCCAATGGCAAGACATGTTGCCAGACAAACAGCACCCAGTTTTTTAACTTTTTTCATAAGCGTTTGAACTCCCTTTCTTTTCTTAAATTTTATTCGCTCTGGTTACTTATGCATACAATATCATATTTATTATAATTTGTAAATATAGTCTTCTATTATTATTGTTAATTTAACCAATATTTTTCTATTATCCTTAAAATATATAGCTATAGTAACAATTTCTTGTGATGATTTCAACTCATTTCTATACCTGTTATTTATTTTTTACATGTTAAATATATTAAATATATTTTTAGTCCTGATCATTACGAGATCTTTAACGTTTGAGCTCTATTTCATTGACATGATATAATAATCAATAGTATAATTATAAATATTATACTTTTCTAACTTTTTAAATATAAATAAGGTGTGTACGCTCAATGAAAGATGGTTTTTTATACCAAAAAATTTACGATACTCTATATGAACGGATTACTACCGGCTTTTATGCCGTTGGCACTAAGCTGCCTACCGAAACTGCGCTGCACCAGGAGTTTGATGTCAGTTTGATTACGCTCAAAAAAGCACTGAATATGTTGGCCGAGCAAGGCCTGATCGACCGTATTCCCGGCAAAGGTACCTTTGTCAAAGTACCGTTTACTTCTGTTTCCACCGCCGACAAAAAGCTAATTGGCGTTATTCTGGAACATATTTCGTCGCCTTTTGGCTTGTCCATGATGTACTGCATGGATGAAATTGCCGAAGCAAACGGTTACAAGCTGATTATACGGTTTTCCTATTGCAGCCGCGAGAAAGAGACCAGTGAAATTGATTTTCTCCTGGAAACCGGTGTTCAGGGCCTGATTATCATGCCCAGCCATGGGCAGCACTATAATCCGGCTATTTTAAAGCTTGTCCTTGACAAGTTTCCGGTGGTTCTGATTGATAAACGCCTGCAAGGCATTGAAGTTCCATCCGTTCGCACCGACAATACTGCAGCCATGCACAAGCTGGTGACTTATATGAAGTCCTGTGGCTGCCGGCACATCGGATTGATTACCACCGGTGAGCATGATGCGACCTCTACCATGGAGCGATGTGAGGGGTTCTACCAGGGTGTTCGGGCAGAAGGGCTTCATGCCTGTCCTGAATGCATTATCCCACCTCAGGAGACTCCGGAAACACCTCAGGCTTCCGCGCAGACCGTGTCATATATCCAGGAGTATCTGTTACATAACCGCGCTCAAATTGACGGCCTGGTTTGTTCAGAATATGGAATTATGGCAAAACTGGTGAAGGCCGCAAGCAATCTTCAACTCCAGCTGAACAAAGATATTCCCGTCTGCTGTATCGATGAAGATGATCTGGTTCCCGGTGGTTTTACCTTTACCCACATGAAACAAGACGAACGGATGATTGCTGAAAAAACGATGGAATTAATGTTTACACGTCTGGAGCATGGCGAGATTCCCGGTCAGGATTATCTGATTCCGGCGATTTTTAAGAAAAAAAATGGGTAGGAGGCTATATCGGGAAAATCAGTTAAATCCCCCTCCAGGGAATCGTTGGAATGCCCAATCTGAAAAATATCGTTGGCTGGCTGAATCGAAGAAGCCAGAGGAAAAGCTACACATGGGAAGGGTATCTGGAAATGCTAAAGGTCTATCCGCTGGCAAAACCAAGAATCTATGTCAGTATATACAGATAATCGTTGAATAATCAGCTTTGTAAAGAGCCTTGACGTTATCCAAGATAACGAAAAACGCACCTCCTGCCCGGCAGTTTCCTGCTGGTTTTGAGGTGCGTTCCCGTTTTTTATGGTCTGCAAAATATTAATTTTTTGCTGCTAATAAAATCCGGGGCATACTCTTTTTCCTCTTGTAAACCAGTAATAATATTTAAACATGATTCTTCAATTTCATCATTCATATCAGTTTTTTCCCCGTCTAAAGGGTTTTCAGGCGCCGCCTTAGCCAGATATTTTTCTTTAATCTTATGAAATATCTCCATTGTAGTAGTTTCACGGAAATTACGATCAAAGTCTTCCTCAAGCATCTGTTCTAAAGTTTTTGTCATGGTTTCAGATTTTAGCGGCTTAGACACATCACCTTTAAAATCCCCTAAATTCACATCAAAATTCTCATAATAATAGATACATATATAAAGATATGGCGC
>Ga0153940_1001041_pt1 | contig 12917 bp, 12 predicted proteins | sample TSNJ024MetaG_FD_104736 | JGI IMG/M metagenome (GOLD analysis project Ga0153940, IMG submission 104736) | Attine ant fungus gardens microbial communities from New Jersey, USA - TSNJ024 MetaG | ecosystem: Host-associated > Fungi > Mycelium > Unclassified | place: USA: New Jersey, Brendan T. Byrne...
CATGGCATCCTCGGCCGGATTTTTACATAATACCGCTACCTTATTTTCTGCCAGCGTTTCTGTCAGGAATTTTCCAAAAATATCATTTCCAACCTTTCCGCTAAACCCAGCCTTTAACCCATTTCTTGCGACTGCAATCGCAACATTGGCCGGTGCCCCGCCGGCCATACGGATATAACTGTGCTCCTGCTCTCCAGGAATAAAGTCAATCACCATCTCCCCAATACTAAACAAATCCATTCTCGCCCTCCAAAAAATTGGTTTTTAAACAAATTACCAACAAAAATATATGGTTTTTATTGCATTATATCATATCTATTTTTAATGTCAAGAATAAAAAAGCTGGGGTACATTTGCGCAAGAGCTGAAATCAAACAGACCAATTTCAGCTCTTCCATTGTATTCACTTCTCCTAATCTACAGTCACCACCAACTTACTTTCCGCAATAATTAAGGTATAAACAAAGTACCTTCTTCATGATAAGGTCCGTTTCACCGCTGTTTTCCATCCTTGATACTTCCGTGCTGATATTGCTTTTTCCATTTCTGGTGTATACTGTCTGGTTTTCATTTTTTTAAAAATATTATTTTGATAAATTCCCATCGCTAGTCCTGTCATATAAGCTGCCCCTGTTCCTGATAACTCTTCTATTTCCGGAACCCTTACCGGCGTTTCCATAATATCACTCTGAAACTGCATTAAATATTCATTTCTGGTTGGTCCGCCATCAACCCGCAACTCTTTAATAGGGTTTCCGACATCTTCGCACATAGCCTTCACTACATCTGTGATCTGATAAGCAATGCAGTCCAAGGCCGCCCTGACAATCTCTGCCTTGCCCGTAGTTCTTGTCATCCCAGTAATGCCGGCAGTAGCTTGACTGTCCCAATATGGAGCGCCCAGACCAGTAAAAGCCGGTACTAAATAAACCATATCCTGTTGATCTGCCATTCGTGCCAGTTCTTCCGCCTCCACTGGCGAATCAATCATACGGAAGTTCTCCTTTAACCAGGAGATCACCGCCCCTGTATAGTTGATATTGCCTTCCAGAATATAGTTTACTTTGCCGTTCATTCGCCAGGCCAGAGAAGTCACAACTCCATGAGTACTAAATACTGGCTTTTCACCAATATTCATCATAATCGAAGAACCCGTTCCATATGTAGCTTTCGTCATTCCCCTCTCCAGACAGCCCTGACCAAATAAAGCTCCATGAGAATCACCCAAAACTCCGTGAATCGGTATTGCCCGCTCTAAAAATCCGCCTAAATCCGTCATCCCAAAGTTGGCATTTGAGTCCTCCACTTTGGCCAGCCACTCACGCTTCATACCAAACAAACTGCACAATTCTTCATCCCACTCCAAGTTTGTCAGATTAAAAAGCTGCGTCCTTGAAGCATTAGAGTAATCAGTTTTATAAGATTTCCCATTTGTCAGTCGATAGATCAGCCAACTGTCAATCGTTCCAAAACACAGTTCATTCTGATCAGCTCTTTCTCTCAGTCCTTTTACATACTCTAAAAACCACGAAAACTTGGACGCAGGAAAATAAGGCGATAATACCAGTCCGGTTTTCTCTCTGATTTTTTCCGGATTTATTTTTTTTCTATCTGCCGGCAAATATCAGATGAGCGAGAACACTGCCATACAATTGCATCAGCAACCGGCTTTCCCGTTGCTTTCTCCCAGACCACTGCCGTTTCCCGCTGATTGCTGATTCCAACTCCCACAATCTCTTCCTTACCGATACCCGCCTGAGCAACAAGGTGCATAGCTACCTGCAAAGTATTTCGATATATCTCCTCCGGATCATGAGAAACGTATCCTAATTCATTGATAATCTGCCGATGAGGCAGATCCACCCGCCTGATCAGCGTTGCCTTTTCATCAAAAAGAAGTGCCTTCGTTCCCTGGGTACTCTGATCAATTGACAACACATAAGTCCCCATCAGACCAGCCCCCCTACCTGCTTCGCAATTCCTTCTGCGGTTAGGCCATAATATTGAAACACTTCTTCTGAAGTTCCTGTAATGACAGGTGCATCTGGAAGTGATAAATTAATCACCCTCCTTGGACACTCCCTTGCAACTACCTGACTCACCATAGAACCAAGTCCGCCAAACGGTACATGTTCTTCGATGGTAATGACAGCTTTTACCTTTCCAGATAATGTAATAATTGTTTGCTCATCCAATGGCTTCACGCAGTACATATCCACGACAGCTGCTGATATCCCCTGTTCTGCCAGAAGCCTTGCTGCATCCAGCGCCGGTTTGACCATCTCACCACAGGCAATCAAGGCAATATCCGTTCCTTCTGCAAGTACCGTAGCTTTATCCATAGTGAACGGGCATCTATCATCTGAATAAATATTCTCTACGGCATTTCTACCAACTCTAATGTATGCCGGCTTTTCATCTACCAGTAACGCTTCCATCAGCTTCCTGGTTTGGAACTGATCACTGGGCAGATATACTCTCATGTTAGGAATTGCCGACATACTTGCAATATCTTGTGCCGAATGATGGCTCATTCCCAGAGCGCCATAACTGACACCACCACTGATTCCGATTAATTTTACATTTGTATCTGAATAGGCGCAATCTACTTTAACCTGTTCATAACTTCTTGTGGATAAGAAACATGCTGGCGATGCTGCAAACACCCGCTTGCCACATTTTGCAAGGCCCGCCCCCACACTGACCAGATTCTGTTCGGCAATCCCAGTTTCTACAAACTGCTCGGGATAGGCAGTTGCAAATGGTGTAAGCAATGCACTTCCCCGGGAATCGCTGCACATAACAATCAGATCCCTATTCTCTTTTGCATGTTCCATCAGTACCTCACAGATTGCCTGTCGATTGGGTATATGATTCATTAAGTGCCGCCTCCTTTCTTTCATCGAAATCCCGGATGATCATCTTATATTCTTCTGCTGTAGGCACTTTATGATGCCAATTTTCCTTTCCCTCCATAACTGTCGAACCACAACCCTTTAAAGTATTTGCAATTAAAACACTGGGTTTTTCTTTGATAACCTTTGCCTCATTAAAAGCTGCATTCAACAGATCCACATCATTACCATCTTTCACATCAATTACATACCAGCCAAAACTGTTAAAACGTTCATGCAAGTCATCATGTCCCATAATCGTTTCTGTATTTCCGGAAATTTGCAGGCGGTTTCGATCCACCACTGCACAAAGATTATCCAGCATATAATGACGGGCTGCCATTACACCTTCCCATACAGATCCCTCCGCCAGCTCTCCGTCACCCATCACAGTATAGACCCGATAGCTTTTTTTGTTCATTTTACCGGCTAAAGCCATCCCTACAGAAACTGGAAGTCCATGTCCTAAAGAGCCCGAATTCATTTCAATCCCTGGCAATTTGTTATTTGGATGACCAATGAAAGCAGAGCCGAATTTTGAAAATTCCCTGATTACCTGTTCGACGGAAAAGAAACCTTTGGCGGCCAGCACCGCATATAATGCTTCTACAGAATGTCCCTTGCTTAAAACAAAACGATCCCGCTCATCATCATCTTGATTTTCCGGACTAATATTCATCTGTTCAAAATAAAGAACCGCCAAAATATCAAGAACACTCATATCACCTCCGATATGACCCGTCTTACCCTCAACAATCATATCAACAACATTTTTACGTAGCTCATAGGTCATTGCTTTTAACTGATTCATTCTTACTCTCCTCGCAGATAAGCTTTTACCTCTTCCTCATTGTCATCATATAAGTCCGGCTTAATTCCGATATATTTACAGGCCTCATATAGAACCGGCACTACATTCTGGTGAATCCCAACACAATGGTGAATATAAGGACCTTCCACAATTTTAGCTTCCAATCGCTTCAAATTATCCACTTCAACCCATACATATGTCCCTTTTGTATACGGTCCTTCTATCCCCTTGGCATTACCCATAAGGAACGAATACTCTCCATTATCCCCATCAAACCGGCAAAGCGTCATCTCACCATGCTTTGCTTCTGCTTCCACCGCACCAGGATGGTCAAATGCCAGCGGATAACCGATTGTTGGCTTTTCTTTTGCCACTGATAATGGCCATGGACCACAATGTTGTAATAGTTCCCCATTTTCATTATCCGGATGGCGCACCGTCCAATCTGCAAAGAAACCTCTGTGCTGGTCCATACCAGCCGCTTCTACCATGACTGCAGTAATCGCGCCATGGATATCCGTTTCACAAACAACCGGTATCCCTTCTTCATTCAATAATGAATTGGCAGCACAGGGCATAATCCCAATTTCACTCTGTAAAGCATTCCAGCACTGAATAGCAATTGCATTACAGCCATACTTTTTAGCAAGATTCTTCATCGCCGCCTTAAGTGCCGAAACATTCAACAGCTCATCTTCTGTTATTTTTATGTTCATATGTTCTTTGCAATATTCAGCAATCTTTTTTACCTCACTACCTTCTTCTTTTACCATTCTGATCTCCGCTGACAATTCTGGCATAGGGATGGGAGACAACTGGATATTAAACCTTTCCAGCAATTCCCCCTCATTGCACATAGTTGTCCAGAAATCAAATGGTCTGGGAGCTATTTGAAGGATTCTGGTATGGCGAAATACTTTTACAACATTACAGACGGCCAGAAAATCCTTTACCCCCCGTTCAAATTCAGGATCATGCAGCCGACAATTTGTCAAATAAGTAAATGGCACCCGGAACCGTCTTAATACCTTTCCGGTAGCAAACAGCCCACACTGACTATCACGTAAACGAATTCCATTTTCATCCGGCCGCTCATCCCTCGGACCCCATAGCAGCACTGGTACATCCAACTCCCTGGCCAGCCTTGCACATAGATACTCCGTCCCAAAGTTACAGTGTGGAATCATCAGACCATCAATGCCTGCTTTCCTAAATTTTGCAACAATTTTCTTGATATCACCATCATCATAAAGCAGTCCTTCCTCATTGATATCCGTGATATCTACCAAATCAACTCCAAGTTCCGTCAGCCGCCCTGCCGTCAATCCTCTATACTTAATGGCATCTGGTGCACTGAAAACACTTCGTCTTGTGGGAGCAAATCCGATTATTACTTTTTTCATGTCAATAGCCCTTTCTCACATCTCGTTATGATGAGTAATACGAAATCGGTATTCAGTCACCATATTGATATTTCAACTTTGCAAAAAAGTCTTCCAAAATGAAATACGAATCCACATACTCATATACTCTGATTTTTCTTGTGTTTTCCGGTCTTAATATATAATGACAATTATCTTCCTGAAAACGGGGTGCACCAATGATTTGATAATGTCCCTCATGATCATTCATCATTAATCCCACCACCGGAGAATCACCTAAATGCCAACTTTCACCACAGGGATGTTTTGTAACAAATTCTGCGGTACGGACTGCATCTCGAAATTGCGGTGATTCCATTCGAAGTTTCTCAAATTGCATCATCCGATCCACAAGATATTTCCCTAATTTTCCATATGGATATACCCGTTCCTGGAGAGTTGCAAAACTGACCTTAACCATCATATATACATTTCTTGGAACCTGCCACAGAGGTATATCACTATCCATGATTACATTTGCAGCTCCTATATCGTTATCAAGATTAAACTCGAATTCTCCATTAGGATATTGTCCGCCCCCGATCCAAATTGCAGTTAATTTATTTGCAATAGAAGGTTCCATCAAATAAGCACTTGCCAAATTGGTTAAAGCACCCTGATTTACAACAAATAATGGTCTGCTATCCTCACGCATAGCTTCTTCAATAATAAAGCGTGACGCGGCTGATTCAACAAACGTTGTTTCATTTGGCAGCTTGGCCTTGCAACCCGAAAACACAGGTACGGTGCCCTTTAAATCCATCAGCTCAAGCACCTTGTGAATTTCTTTTAAACTTAAGTGCTCAGATTCTTCTGGACCCGAAGTCCAAAACTTATCAGAATAATGCTCCGACAAGATACCTGCTATATCAAATTTTGAAGTCATCAATGCATGTGCCACTGCAAATTGATCATCTGCTTCACAAAAACAATCGGTATCGATAATTACTCTGATTTTTTTAATATCCGGAACATAATATGGAACTTTTTTCAGCATATCCATTCTCCTTAGGTATTTACTATATTCTTTTTTCCGGCTGCTTTCACTTCACGTCTTGCTCTTTCTTCACTATGCCTGGCCGTTACAACAGATGTAATCATCAAACAGATCAAGAAAAATCCCATAAATGTATCTTTTAATTCCGATGCAAGACCAAGGGAAATTAGTCCTGTGGAAATAGTATTTGTAATCATAACACCCGCAAAAACACCAAAAACAATATTTATATGTTTTTCAAGCGCAAAACCTACATGTACAGCTATCATTGCCGGAAACACCAGTTTAAAAGAGTCAAGTCCGGTTGAAGAAGCTGTTCCAGCTCCAAAACTACATGCGATTACTCCAGAAATAGCACAGTAAGCTGACGATATCATAATTGCAATTGCAGTGGTTTTTTCTTTAGAAATACCCGAATCTTTTGCCAGCTTTTCATTACCGCTCAGGACCTTACAATGTGCTGAAAAAACAGAATATTTTTCTACAACAAGTAATGTGATGCCCAAAACAATAAAAAACACATAACACCATGGTGCCTTTCCCAAAATTGTATACTTTGAAGACAATGTCAACGATTTATTTCCTGCAATAATCGCACCTGCTGAACTGAGTATTAAGGTATATGCAATACGGAAAATGATTGATGTCATTTTTATTGCGGAGTTTGTAAAAGCTTTCAGGCCACCAACAATGATTCCCACTCCAATACAACCGATTGGTATTCCAACAAAGCTTTTTATTTCTTTCGCAATTAAAATACCAATAATACATCCTAAAATACGTTCTGCCCCCAGCGAAAGGTCATTGTCTCCAGCCTTCATACTAAATATCATGCCCCATGCTAATATGCAAACGTAGATTGATTGTTCAAAAATTAACCTGATTGAATTATAATTCAAAAATGAAGCAGGGCGTAAACACACAAAGATCAAATATGTAGCTGCAGGAATCATGATAAAATACAACGTCCCAGCAATGAAAGCTTTTATTTGCTGCTTACTGCGCATTCTGAAACCTCCTCTTATATCCAGGAGTGCAGCAATGCCGCACTCCTGCCCCATATTATCTTCTGGCAACAATATCCTCCAAGCTATAATCATCAATCATCTTTTGAAACACTTCCAGATTAAAGTCCGGATTATTTACTACCAAACAGTTGGCAATTTCTTCTGGCGAATAAATATATCCATCCTCGGCAACATATTCGTCCCATCTTTCTGCTTCCTCTTTGGAAGAGAGTTTAATAAAATTATCCTGAATCAACATTGGTTCTTCAGACAAAGATGTACCGTTAATACGATTAGCAATAAGAATAGCGGAATAAGTTGGTCCCTCTATATGTCCCCCAATGATTGCATCCAGATATCCTTCTTCCAGATATTCCTTTTGGAATTCGTGGAAATCAATTGCTGCAACTTGAATATCATCAATGCCTTTCTTTTGTGATTTTAACGTTTCAACAAGACCAGACAATACATATTGTGACATACCCGCGACAACAATTCCGTCCATTTCAGGATAAGAGGATAAAAAGCGTGAACCGGCAATAGCTCCGCCCTCTGCGGAACGGGTAACTGTTTCGTCACGTTCAGCAGCCAATAATTTCATCCCAAATTCATCAAGCGCTTTATTAATGCCGGCATCTCTCATATCACCGGTAGTGTTGCCAGATGGAAAACCAATTTCACAGATATTTTTCACACCAAGCTTACCCAATGTCGAGGTGCAAAAGTAAGCCGATTCAACGTCATCCTCAAACGTTGTTGAAACAAAATATTTTTTATTCATACATGCTTCATAGTTGGGCTCGCCTTCCACAATTTTGGTCCAGAACATCGACCAGTAAACTTCTGATTCTTCGCAAAGATCCGCAACTTCTGCCATACATCCATACTTAAGGGCCTGGTTTGATAAAATAATAGCATCAACATCAGCAGCAATAAGATTTTTAACTGCATTAATAGTTGCTTCTGCAGAATTTGATTCCATTGTTACATACGTAAAAGTACCATTCAGTGCGTTAATTGTTAGCTCCAATTGAGCAAACAAAGGCCCTGACGTTGCATTATAAGGACCAGGATCAATTAAGCCTACTTTCCAGGCCACTGCTTCTTTCGTTGCTTCTTTTGTTGCTGCTTCTGAATCTGTTGATTCGCTTGTTGCTTCAATTGCTACTTCACTTGCTGCTGAGCTGCCAGTATTTTCAGCAGATTTGCTACACCCCACCAAACTGCCAGCAAGCATTGTTACGACTAGTGCTGCGCTTATTAATTTTTTCATAAAACTTCTCCTTTTTTTATTTTTAAGGTGTTCTCACCTTAAATTCTAGTTAAATGTGATCTACAGAATTACGAATTTTAGTCGTAATAACAAGAATAGCCACAAATAAAATCCCTTTCACCAACTCCTGTGCTCTTGCGCTAATCCCCCACGAAACCATACCGATTGTAATAATCGTAACTGTAATCGCACCAATAAAAATCCCCCTCAATTTTACCGCTGTTCCACCGGTAACAGGCACACCGCCCAATACCATACACACCATTACATTAAAATGAAACATATTACCTGTTCCGTCACTCGCCGCACCATTTCTGATCATACTAAGTACCGCAACAATACCCGCAATAAAGCCACTGATTACAAAAGCTATCATTTTAACCCGTTTAACATTTACCCCTGATTGTTCGGAGGCTTTTACCCCGCCACCGATCGCTTTACAATGTTTGCCAAACACGGTGTAATTAAAAACAAAGATAACTATGATAGAAACTATAATTAAAATAGCTACCTCATTGATCGGATTATTCAGATTGGTAAGAGACTTCACAACCGGAACATTTGATACTTTCCCCATAGCAGTGTAAAGCAGTCCGCCGAACATAAAGTTTATTGCCAAGCCATGAATCCAGGTGTTTAGGTTGAATTCAGAATAAATCAAACCATTCAGCAAGCCAATCAAAGTAGCTACACCTATGGTCACAAACACCCCCAACGCCGTATTGAAAGGTGCAATTCTGGCACCCAGTATTGCTGATAATGCAATCACACTCGCCATACTCAAATCAAAACTACCTTGTGCCAACAGAAAACTCACACCCAAACCACCAATAATAAATAAAAATGATTGACTAAAAACAGACTTCACATTGTACCAACTGTATATACCACCTTTTGTCACAATCCCAAAGAAAATCAGCACAAAGATTAAACCAATAAAAGGAAATATATCAAGGAAAAGCATTCGAAGTCTTCTGCTTTTTTCATATTGGGCAGCAGATACCAGTCCTTCACCTTTTTGTTTCTCAACAAGAAAACCTGACATGTCTAATCCTCCTTATATCATATATTGGATAATCTGATGCTCTGTAACCGATGGACTTCTGTTTATCTCGCATACAGCAGCCCCGTCTTTTAGTATTATCATTCTGTCACTCATGCCGATTAATTCCGGAAGCTCTTCCGAAATCATAATTACCGATCTGCCTTCTTTTTTAAACTGCATCATCAATTTGTAAATATTTTCTTTTACACCAATGTCAATTCCCCGTGTGGGACAGTCCATGATTAAGATTTTAGAATCATTTCCCATCCATTTTGCCAGAACAACTTTTTGTTTGTTTCCCCCGGACAATTGATTGCACAACTGCTCATCCGATCTCATTTTAATTGATAACTCTTCAGACCATTTACTTGAAAGTTCTTTTTCCCTTTGGGGCGGAATGAACGTATACTTTGACATTTTCTTGAGCGTTGGCAGGCAAATATTATCTTTCACACTAAATTTAATAATAATTGCTTCTGTATCACGATTTTTTGACAAGTAGCCAATCCCATTTGCAATAGCTTTTCTCGGATTGTTTATTTGTGTATTGTTTCTTATTATAACTTCACCCGAATCCGGCTTGTCCAGCCCAAATAAAACTCTTCCCAATTCATGCATTCCACACTCTGCCAGCCCCCCAATACCTAAAATTTCACCCTGATGTAACGCTAAGGAAATATCATTCAAATCAACCGATGAGATATGCTTTGCCTGAAAAATCACTTCATCACTATAGCTTGAATCAAAGTCAGTTCTGTAAAAATTATCGGCGATTTCACGCCCAACCATCAACTCCCGCAATTTTTTAATCTGCATGTCTTCCTTAAACAGCGTTTCAATATATTTGCCATCCCGCATAATTGTAACACTGTCACAAACAGTTATAAGTTCTTCTAAATCATGGGTAATAAACAAAACTGATCCCCCACGTTCTTTTACAGATTTAATACTCTGATATAAAACTTGCCTGCCTTTTGTTGACAACGCATTTGATGTTTCATCAATGATCAATATTTTGGGGTTAAAATACATTGCACGTGCTATTTCAATTAACTTACGTTCTTCTAAGTTTAATAGTTCCGTTCTGAGTTGAGGGTCAATATAATCCGCACCAATTTTTTCCAGAGCCTCTTTTGCTGCAATCTGCATTTTCTGATGGTTAATGCATCCAAGCTTAGTAAAAATCTGTTCTCTATTTATAAATAAATTAGATGCAACGGATACTTGATCTATGGTTCCTATTTCCTGAACTATCATAGCAATGCCTTTTGCTGCAGCTTCTCGGGAAGAAGCAACTTTATAAGGCTTATCCTCCAAATATATTTCACCAGTATCACTTTCTAATAATCCTGAGAGTATTGATGAAAAAGTACTTTTACCCGAACCATTTTCACCAATCAAGCCTCTGACCTCCCCCTCCTCTAATTCAAAGTTGAAACTTTGCAGCGCTTTTGTCGGACCAAATGATTTGCAAATATTGCTGGCACTTAAAACTGTTTTGTTTTTCATTTGACAGTCTCCTTTATTCATAAATATTGTTTTGTAATAGTAAACAGCATATACTGCTGTGATTGTTTTGCATATTAAATTGCTATCCATTCCGTAAACATATATTTTAAATTTTTTACTATTTTTCGTCATTTATTTTAATTTTTTTATTCTAATCTCCGAAAAACAGGTATATATTAACAATTTTATTTCGTTTTTTTCAGTTTAACCCACTTTTACATGCTTGTCAATAGTAAAATTAATTTAAATTAATTTTACTATTAGCATATAAAAAAAATAAAACTATTGACACAAAACATATGATACGTTATATATATAAGTAAAGATGTCCAAAAAACACATAGGAGATTTTTATGTCACCAAGAAAAAAAACTCATACCGTAACGATTCGCGATATAGCTACGGCTGCTAATGTATCGGTTTCCACTGTATCTAACGTTTTATCGGGAAAAAGACAAGTGAAATCCAATTCTGGAAAACACGTACTGGAAGTCGCCAAAGAGCTGGGATACAAAAAAAACACTAATAAAGAAGTGGAGAAAGTAATACGTTTTGTTTTATATAAAAAGTATGGTCGGATTGTAGTTGATACGGCTTTTTTTTCCGAGCTGACTTCTTCTATTGCAAAAACATGCCGAAGGTTTGGATACGCTTTATTAATTACAGTAATTGATCTTTCGCTGCCAAACTCAAAAGAGCATTTACATCAAATATTCTCCGATAATCAAACTCCCTTGCTTCTACTTGCAACCGAAATGGATGATTCTGACATTAAACCTTTTTTGAAATTAAATGTGCCTTTACTGGTGCTTGACAGCCTTTTTCCGAGTTTACCCGTCAATACAGTTCATATTGATAATTATATGGCAGGATACCTCGCAACTTCTTACCTGATAAAGAAAGGGCATCACCACATTGGTATCATTCTTTCATCTCTGCCATTTAATAATATGTCAGACAGACAGCAGGGCTTTGAAGCTGCCCTTTGTAATGCAAATTTAAGCTGCCGCAAAGAAGATATTATCTATTTGGACCCGACTGTGGAAGATTCTAAAAAGGACATGGATCTTTTTTTACAAAACCGGTCTCACCAATTACCGCTTCCCAGTGCATTTTTTGCTGCCAACGATATTTTAGCCATGGGTGCATCTCAATCGTTAAAGTCACATGGTTATTTATTGCCAACAGATATTTCTATCATTGGTATGGACAATATGCCTTTCTGCCTTATAACCGATCCGCCTCTAACTACTCTGCAAGTTTCACGAGAGCTTTTGGGGGCTGCTGCTGTTGAGCGTCTTATTGATATTATTAACTCACATGATGATAGCGTTATCAAAACTGCAATTGGCAGTACTTTGATTGAACGTTCCAGCGTTATTGACCGTTCTCTATAACAAAGAATGCACCATGCATGGCGCACACAAAAAAGCCGGTCATCTTGTACCGGCTTTTTTTGATACATGAACACACAAACCACCCGCGATATTCCCGACTTTCATTGCCTGCAGCAAAATATCTTCTTAAAACCATATTCTTAAACCGGGTCAGCGCTTACCAGCCATTCGCTCTGCCATCTCAAGAACCGCAGCTCCATTCATCCGCCCATAATCCACTGGCCTGATAACCGCCACCGGTACCTCCGGTTCATATTTTTCCTTAAACTCTTCCGCCAGATAGGTTACCTGGGGGCCTAATAACAGCACACATGCCAGCATTATTCTCATACGATCTCCTCCTCACTGTAAAGTCCCTGATTACGCTCTGAAATATCCTGAATACGCAAGAACAAATACCACATGGCTGCCAGGGGGATCACTAATAAAATCTGTAAAATACCTCCCATAATCGAATTCGTGCCAAGCATTCCGGCCAGTCCGATTGGGACGGTAATCGGCAGCTCAATTCCGGTTGTATGCGGAATGAGTCCGATTAAAGTTGCCAAATAGCCCATGGTTCC
>Ga0153940_1001042_pt1 | contig 12910 bp, 10 predicted proteins | sample TSNJ024MetaG_FD_104736 | JGI IMG/M metagenome (GOLD analysis project Ga0153940, IMG submission 104736) | Attine ant fungus gardens microbial communities from New Jersey, USA - TSNJ024 MetaG | ecosystem: Host-associated > Fungi > Mycelium > Unclassified | place: USA: New Jersey, Brendan T. Byrne...
AATGTAAAGCTCAGAGAAACAGGATAATATTAATTTGTTATATAGAAGCCATTATCAACCATGGTATTCAATCACTTACAAAAATGAAATATGACTAATATTACAAAAAACACCATTTTTAGGTAATATTTGCTATGTCCCATAAATTTTAAACACTGAATATCAGTAATTATCATTTCAGCCTTTGGCTAAATAGTTACTATTAGTTGTCAGTTCTCCATCTGTCCGTATCCCTCAATTTTCTGTTCACATATATGCTTTGTAATATCCCTCAATAATTCTACCTTTGGAATAAGTGCTTCTATATCTTCTTTTATGACTAAAAATTTAGTATTGTACCGGGCTTCTATATATGCAGCTTTTAGTAGTTCGAACAAGTGTTTTTCTTCGTCCGTATCCCGGGGAAAGACTAGAGCAAGGTCTTTGGAATATCGCCTGACGGCGGTAGCCAGTTTAGCTAAATTGTGTTGTTTGGTGCTCCTTAGTGTGGATGCCAAACGGATGCTGTGGTAGAAATTTTCACTCGCTTGATGTAATAAAAAAGAAGCCATTTTATAATCTCTCTTATTATACGAATAACTAGCTAAGTCAAGAAAACTATTTGCACTACTAAACTTATCTTCAAAATATTCCCTTGCTTGTTGCTGGACTTCTTTATAATTGAGTTTCCTTCTCCGGGCAAGTTTATGTTTTCCGCTATCGTACAAGATGATGCCTTCCTGTTTTACCTGTGTATAAAAATATCGCCCTTCTTCCAACTGGCGGTTGAACATCTTCAGGTGTTCGGGGATAAATTGCACAGGGGTTTGTGTTTCCGGGTTTTTATAATAAGCGTTCTCGATTATATCCAGATCGTTCATTACCTGCCTGAACGAGCCGTCATCTATGAGTACTAAAATATCATAGTCGGACATAAACGAGGTCGGTATCCCGAACTCCACCCGCTCGTCGTATTCCACATATTTTCCTGTGGCATAACTGCCGTAAAGGATAATCATTTCTGCTTGCGGTATGCGTTTTCTAATCCTGGCGACAAAATAGTTTAAATCGTCCTGCCTTTGTTTCGGTAAATGGGATATTGACTTTTTCATCGGTAGAAATATTTTATCTAAATATGATTGTGTGTAAAAAAAATCATTCTCAGGATAAAGGTAGTGTAAAATAAGTCCATGAGAAACGTGAAATAATATCTTCGCATACTTGCCGACGGTGGTTCTGCACCAATATGTACCTTTCCGGTTTTCCTGCCGAAGAACTTATGCGAATATCCGGCCATAAAGTTTATGCAATATATCAAGGTTGATAATATGCAGGCAGCTAACAGATTGAAAGCATTGAGAAACAGTCTGCGAAAATAGCTATTAAAAAGCCAGACACTGACTGGCGAATTGTTTTGTCAGAAAGAAAGAGTTAATAACCAACAACTCTACAAGCTATTCCCGTTTATATGGCTATTATTTCCTCTCCTTGAGTAATTTTTCCAAAAGGACAACCCGCTCTCTTTCCAATTTTAGCATACGCTCATAAAGATCTGTCTTTTCATTTTCTAATTTTAATAATTGGTCAGTAGGGTCAGGATTATAGTAATTAGGCGACGAGATATTTACTAAATTTCCCTTATTATCGATGGTATTGTTTTCTATAATCACCGTTACTGGATCTTCTTCCAAATCTTTTATGAGTTCCGGTGCTACATTCAATGCCTTAGCAAACTTATAAATAGTTGTATCGTCTATTTCCTTTTGCTGTTCGTAGAAAGAGACTAATGCTTGACTAATACCCATATCAGCGGCTAAAGCCTCTTGTTTTATTCTCAGCGTATTGCGGAAACGCTTGATAGCGTGCCCGTGATGCGTATTCTTCGCGCTCTTTTCTGTTTTCTCCATATGTAATTATAATAATATTTCGAAACAAAATTAATACTATTTTGTGAAAATCAACTGTTTCCATGTAGAGATCGTACCTCAGAACAGGAAATTAAAATTCTTTTGTTTCCACGAGCAGGAAATATTTGACAACAAATCATTTTACTCCCCAATTTTCCGGAGATTGGGAATAACTGTCATTTTGTATCATTAATTCAACTCCTTCTTCCATCCATAAGATTGAAATAACCTTACAATCCAATGTTTCGGATATTACTTGATAAAGGGTTATATTTAAGCCTTCATACTTACCTGTACCTTTGAACTCTATATTTTTTGACTCTTCTAATTGGTTTTCGCTAAGAATATCGACAAGTTTCAAAACATGACCAACAGAGGGGAAAAAAGGAAGTTTCCAATCGACGTCAAAGGGGTAACTATTCTCAGCAAAGAGAATTTTGATAATCACTTTCATTTCCATAGAATCTTGCGAGGTATAAAAATCACATCGATTAAAGTTCGCCCCGCGAAAGTCTGTCCCGGCAAAGCCCAATATTTCTTTTTTCATATAAGAGATAATTTAATTTATGATAGTATATTGTCTTACAGCTTCTTCAAAGTACTCCAAAGCCGACAATGCAAAATAAATAAATACGTACGACACTCTGACCTTTAAACCAATTTGTAATTATTAATGCAAGGTTGATAATTAGAAGTCGATATGATAATCCGAACCCAGAATATATTTATTTACTTTGTAGCACTAAAGGCTCGGCAGGCTCCGCAAGAAACCCTTAGACAACAAGAGTAGAATAATGTTCACGTCCTTATTGCTAAGGTAATCCACGCCCATATTATTAGGGAGTGGATTTTTTTCTATGGTAATACCGGAAGACCAAAAGGGTAAGCTACTTAAACGGGGACGTGGCAGCCAGAAGAAAAGTAAAGTATTTGTCATGGCTGAAAGTGAACCTGTTGAAAGGAAAGTCACCAAAAGTGGAAAACCCCGTCGGGTGGGGTCACAACCTGTTACATTCCGAAATCTCAATCTAAAATTCTATTAATGAATTTATGGATTATCTTTTCTATAAAGCGGAGAAACCGGACGGAACAGTTGGCTTACTAACTAATTCTGCGGGAAAGATTGTAAGATTGCTAAAAGGATTTGTAAACTACCAAGTTGCAAAAGGGACAATTTCTGCGGTTGATCTTACCCATGTATTGCTGATAAATAACACATAAAGCAGTAACCGGGCTGAAATTTTTATATTTCAGCCCGGTTTGGATAAAGGTAAAGGATTAGTTCATTCTACGCACCCCATAGGTGTTTTTCAATCGTTCACCGTTTTACTCCCTGCTGTTTCTTCTGTTCATCAACCTTTATGCCCAATTTCTCATACATTTTTTGTTTTTGTTGCCTGAACCAATTGACGTAATACATCTCTCCCAGTGCCAGGAACGGCTTGTTGCTTTTTGCCTCCTTAGCGATAGAAACTTTCAAGTTCTCCGCATTAAAGTCCTGCTTATGTTCGGGCGAATACAATTTGCCCGTATAAATTACATCTTTGCCGGCAAATAGTTCGTCAACGGTACCGGCAGGCAGTTTGAGCGCCTCGCATAGGCGCATAATAAACTCATACTCGGATAACACAGGAAAATACTCAAACAGCCTGTCTATTTTACTCTTTTGAGCTACAATCATACTGTCTTTCTCCAAAATAGACTTGTCCTTTTCCGCGATCTCTTTTTGAGATTGTCTGACAATATCCATTTTCTCATCCCGCAAAGTACCAATTTCCACTTTTAAATTGTTGTTTTCGGCTTCGAGCTTTTTGGCTTTCGGATTTCCCACTAAAGAGCCTATGCTCTCTAACACACCCTTCCCTGCCTCTTTGAACGCCTTTTCCACCTCCAAAGCCGCCACTTCGTTTTTCGCTTTCTGTGCTAACCTTTGCTTTTCCTCTACTTCCTTTTGCTTTTTATCGCCCTCCGCCTGTAAGGCAGCCAACCGCTGCTGCTCCCGGACTTCCTGCTGCTGTAACTGTATCAGTATCTGCTGTTCCTGTTCCTTTTGTACCAGTAATTCGTCGACTTCCAGTTTTAACTCCTGCGTTTGCACAAATGTATCCCTGTAATGCTCCAGTGTAGACTTATGCTTTGCCTTGGAACCTTCTATACCTCTTATCAACCCATATTTAGCCATCGCCTCTGCATACGAATCCTGATACTCTACCATCTTTGTTTTTGTCAATACATCATCGGCACATAAGCGTATTGTTTCTTTTATCTTGGTTCCTTCTTTTGCTTTCCTGCGTTTACCTGTAACGATAGGCACCAGTGCGATATGTATATGCGGGGTTTTCTCATCCATATGCAATACCGCCGATACAATATTCTTCTCCCCGAATTCCCGTTTAAAATAATCGAGGTTGTCTTTGCACCATTCACCTATCCGTCCTTCGGCCTGAATCCGCATCATATCCTTGTGTGAACCTGATACATTTACCCTGATCACCCTTACCTGGTCCGGGGTTATCTTGCGCTTGATGCCTGCTGTCTTTATCCTGTGCAGTATGGCTTGTGTCCTGTTTGTAACCTCGGGAGGGAACTCTATTAACTCCCTGTTCAGATGTGTCCCGCCCTTATCCGCATTGGGCGGATCGACTTTACGTTCAATATGCGCGGTCATCCGGGCTTCACTGCTGCCCTTTGCCTTATTAAAATGTAAAACCACATATCCCATACCTTAAAATTTTAATTATTCTACCTGTAACTCCACTATACAATGAAATAATCCATTATCATCACTTATTATATTTTCCGGCAAACGGTACAACTCCCGGCAATAATTTCTTACCTTTATGCCCGTTCAAAAGGAGCGTCAGCGAGTGCGGTTTGAAAAACCGCTAAAGGAGATTCCAAAGGGGAACCCCTTTGGCTCACAGGGCGTTTTTTTAGAGCAGCGTAGCGGAACTGAAAAAAATGCCATAGTGAGCTACGGCGTTTAGCAAACATCCCCAAATCGAGCGAAATTCCGCAGCTATACCAAGCAAAAAACACACTGCCTTTCCGGATATAACGATGATGAAAAACGAGCCGGAGTCCCCGGCCGGACAGGAGTGCTTAGCCGCCTTTGTGAAGCAAGCCGCAAACAGTTTTTATGCAGAGGAAGAAGGAGCAGCTTTTGTTCCCCTCAGCTTAAACGATTACCCTCTGCTATAAAAGAGGCCCCCTTTCTCCTTGGCAGCTTGCCTGCTATCCATTATTTTAAAGAGCGTTTTTTCATTTTAAATCAAGAATTCAGAATTCAAACAGAAAGCAGCATTCAAAAACATAATCTTTTCCTGCGTCGGAAGCTTTTCGCCTGCTATGTCCCTCGGCATGCAAGGGAATGTGCATCCTGTCCGTCAAATTTTTAGCGGTAAAATCAACCCTTAGGGGTTGTATTTTGCCGTCTAAACCCGCAGGGCTTGAATTTGCACCGGACAGGATGCGTTTATACCTTTGCCGGGCAGGACATGGCGCGAAGGCTTCCGGCTCTGTGTACACCTTATTTATTTAAATTGTAGGCCTTATCCTTATACAGCAACCAGAACCACGGCTCCGTTGAGCGTTTTTTATCCGGTTATCCATAGCCGGAATTTATATCGGATGTTAAAAAGCGGAAAAAGGATAACGCCACCGGAAGTCGATGGCGTTATCAGGGGACTTTCCCATGTGGTGGATGAAAAAGGACTTCATAGATACACGCCTTTGCCGTACCTATCTTAATCTAATTTTACACTACTTTTGGTTATACTCCTTGATTGAGCTTTCATAAATCCTCCTGTCGGGCGTACACTTTAGAATGCCCGCAGTTGCCAGATTCGAAATCTTCTTGTGCGACCTGCGAAGCATCTTGGCCACCTGATTGATACTGAAAGTCCTTTCGGCTTCCGATTCCGCAGGCTTTGGCATTTTTTTGTCTATCACCCTCTCGATAATCTTTTCAAGGGATGATTCGGTTGTTACGATCACAGTTTCCATAGGCGATAAAAAATAAAAAGTTAAAAAATAGAATAAATACATGTGCTAAATTATATTTCGTATATTAGCAGACTAAATTACGAATAAAAATGAAATACTAAATAAATAGTTTAGTAAAATGTATTATTTATTTAGCTTATATAGTGTATTTATAAATAATTAAGTTTTATGGTCTATTTATTTAAAATACGTAAATTGTGCGACAAGAAAGGCGTGAGCATGAAGCAGGCGGCCTCAGACCTGGGGATGACCGAACAGAGCCTTCACAAGCTGATTAAAGCTAATTCCACGAAGATAGATACCCTGCTGACTATCGCGGATTACTTTAAAGTAGAACCCGCCTATTTCTTTGATTCCCATTCGGGAGATATCAACCGGTATGTAAGGATAAACAAAGACGAACTGACAGGACTGATAAAGAAAGTCCTGGCGTACTCCATTCACGGCTTCGGGTTGATAAAACTCGAATGGGACGAAAAAGGAGAAAAATTCAACAGCTACTTTGACATATTGGATAAACCATACAGCCCGACAAGGGAAGATTTGGAATATATATCTTCCGTACTGGAAGAAGAGGGAAATTCCAAAATAGAAATAACAGACGAAACTACCCCTAAAGACATCGGCAGGCTGTTAATGACAAAGGACGAGTTCGATTTTACATCGGCTTACTATTACAGTATAAAGAAAGCACAGGCACAGGAAGAAAAACAAAAATTTTCTTCTTTCATCGAAAGGCACAACATACCCAGGACGGCGTCTATAGAAAAGGAGATAGAGGAACTACAAGATAAGATCAAGTACTATGAATCGAAAAGTATAATAGGGGGAAGCCGGAGCTAAGAGAATCGGCAACCGGATTGTTGTTAAACTTCGGTTACGGATGAACATATATGCTGGATAACCTGTTTATAAGAAACATCTATTTTTTTCCATAACACACACAGTGTGTTTATATTTATTTACATATATCAACATGCCTAAAGTGGATTTAAGTATGTAGAGGGAGATTCCGGTCGCAGCCGGATCTCCCTCGCCTATTTGTTAAGCCGGTAGAACTTGTTAGTAAGTCCCGTTATAGTTTGAGAGGGGAACAAACAGGAAAGTGAGGATTCTTCTTGTATAACGGTATGGGATGCAAGTAAAACTACACAGGATGTTTTATGACGTCCCTGGGTATAAGTGTGTAAACTGGATAATCTTGAGTATGCACCCAGTGTCTATTATGCTATTGGTGATAGAAAGAACCTTCACTTGGTTTGATTACAACAGAAAGCTTTGTTGAAATTATGAAACAACATTTGATTTAGTTAAATAAATACGACTGAGGCCGGGCCCGGCCTCAGTCAATGCTGATGTATCACTACATTAGTAGTGTTTGTATGTAGGATGTAACATAAAGGAGTACATCCGATCTCCTGTATCAATCATTCTTACTTTACGGCAAGACTAATGTTTCAACAAAATTCCCAAAGGAACCAGCACTAACATAATACCGAATCGTAAAAGAAATTGTTTTTCCTGAAATTGAAGCGCTCATTAAACGGGCAGAAATCATTCCATACGAACTATCTACATATCCTGTTTGCTGATCCACAAACTCTACCATTTGAGTCAAATTATCATTCAAGACAAATTTGATATCGTAACCGTCAATAAACAGGTCTTTAACTAAAAAGTACGGAGCACCTTGTGCTTTTTGGATTTTCACTGTTTTTGGATTAGAACCGATATCTTCAGCTTCAAAAAATGTTGAAGTAAAAAAGCCGTCACCATAGTTTTCATATATTAATTTACGGGAAATGTTTACAGTAGACGTGGCATTTGCTCCATACAGAGGGCCTTGATTCGAATCCGAAAAGGAAAGCGTCAACGTATAAGTCTTGAAGAATTCCATTCCTTCGATATCATAATCAATAACGACTTCTTTGCGGTTTTCTCCTTTGGCAAATTGTACAGTATTCTGAGATAACCGGATATTTGCTTCAGCTGGTACGTTTTCACCTAAAGTCAGTTTTATACCGACGGCAACTTCCGTATCCAACAAATTCCCTCTTACAATCTCAACTTTGATAATACCTCCGTCTGCTGCTTCCACCTCCGTATTTATAGTAGCTTTGGAAAAAGCCGCATTCAGATTGTTCCCCTGATCAGGATATACAACTTCTTGTTCATTACATGCGCTGCCCATAAAAGATACTATGAGCATGATTGACAGTATTATAATATTAAATTTTCTTTTCATAAGTGTAATTTCTAAAATTCATATTACCATCCGGGATTTTGCTGTCCTTTTAAATTGGGGTTAGTCATTATATCTTCTCTGGGTATAGCTAGTACGAATTTATTATCTCCCACCAGTTTTTCCAGATTGATCGAACTCGGAGTAATAATAGTAGCATCTTGCGCCTGAGAACGTTTTATTCCCAGTTTCCATCTTTTGAGGTCATCCAGACGAAAGCCTTCACAAAGCAATTCCCGCGTTCTTTCGTTCCGGATCTCGTTCATCAACGTTTCTCCCCAAAGCCCATTTAAAGCATCCAGCCCCCTCTTTTCACGCAAAGCATTTAGTGTTGACAGGGCTGCTCCTTCTGTCAATGTTGATTGGGCTGCAGCTTCCGCACTGATCAGATACATCTCGGCTATTCTGAAAATAATAGGGCTATGTTGATAATCACCTGACGCTGAGAATCGTTCCGTTCTCGGATATTTATTTATCATATAGATTCCTGTATAATCCGTTCCCAGGATATCGAGTATGTCAGTCTTGAAATACACTGTTTTACGGATATCTTTTGCATCAAACAGATCATATACCCATTTTTCAGGAACGTAATCCGGCGTGTATTTCTTTGTGCCGTTACTATAACCCAGATATGTACTGTTCTGATTAACACTTTCTACATCGCTTAGAAAAAGTTGCATGATTATTTCCTTACTGTTATCATCTACCCACATTGCCTTGAAAGCATCTACCGTATCATCCAACGGGTATGTTTTTTTGTTGATCAATGAATTAGCGGCAGATGCAGCCTCATTCCATTTATGCATACATAAATATACCCTGGCCTCCAAGGCTGTAACCACATCATCTGTAACACGCGTAGGAATAACATCATTTTTTGTTGCATTGATTAGTTTTTTCGCCTCAGTCAGATCATTCACAATGTGATTATATATAGCCTCTACTGTAGCGCGGGAAGGCTTAAGTGTGATATCATATTCCAATACCAGAGGTACACCGAGGTCGGTCGCCGCCGTCTCAGGCTCATAATCCTTTGCGTATCTTTGCACCAGTACGTGATAAGCATAAGCCCTCATCAGATAGGCTTCCCCTTTCAGGTTGGCCAGTTGGGTTTTCTCATTATCATCTTTTGGCGTCACATTATCTATGTTGTTAATGATATTATTTAGGTTGGCTATGAAATAATATAGCCCAGCCCACGGTAAACTTGTATCGGCAGATGTAAAATTCCAGTTATAATAGTTCCCGTTACGATTGCCGTAAGCCACTGTAGCATGTAATAAATCGGATTGCACATCCGATAACATCTGGTAACTTCCGTACATAAGGCCTCTCCATGTAGCATATGCTCCCCTCACCAGTTTGTCGGCATCAGAAACTGTCTGGAAAGATTGGGACTGATCAATGCTGCTGGCCGGAAACCTGTCCAGATCGCAGGAGAAAAATATCCCTGCCGCAATTACCGAAGTCAGTATATATTTTATTTTTTTCATGTTTGTTCTTTTAAAATGTTAATTCAATTCCGAATGAATATTGTTTGGTATTAGGGTTTCCTCCATATGTCAGATTCGAATCTACTTCCGGATCTTTGCCTGTATATTTTGTCACCGTAAATAAATTGCGGCCAATGACAAAAAATTTCAAATTACTTATATATTTAGTTTTCGCTATTAGCTTTTTCGGGATATTATATCCTATATTTATGTTCTTCAAACGTAGGAAAGAAGCGTTCTCTACCAGCCGGTCATCAAATTCAGTCCATACGCGAACATGTGTTCCCGGATATTTAGCAATATCTCCCGGTTGTTTCCAATAGTTACCCAAAACATCTCGATTTACATTGTATGAGGTAAAATTAGCCGGATTTTTTGCAAAATATCCGTCATTATTGATAATATGCTTTCCGATAGCCCAACCAAAATCAACCTGCAAAGAAAAATCCTTATATCCAGCTGTTAATCCGAAACCGCCTATATACGGAGGATCGATAGTTGCTCCCGTATTCTGTTCCAGATCATCGGATAGTACCTTTGTTGTCTCTTTCTTCGTAGTAACTGTCGGGTCATCGCCTGGCACATACCACATTGGGTTTCCGTCGACAGGATCTATCCCAGCAAATAACGGCGTATATAAGGATACAGGCTGGTCAATAGCCCAGGTGATACTGTAACCGGAACGTATCCAGTATTTATCGTTTACAGCTCCAGGAAATAATTTGGTAACTTTATTCCGGTTATAATTCATGTTTGCCCAACCTGTCAGGTAATGATTCTTAGCTTTCAGGAAATCAAAGCTTACCGCCAGATCGAAACCCCGGTTCACTAATTCACCCACATTAGATGTCACGGAAGAATAACCTGTCGTGTACGGATAAGGCACATCCACCAACATATTTGATGAAACCCTGTTATAACCTTCCAAATCAATCCTCAAACGTTCCTTAAAAAAAGAAGCGTTAATGCCAACCGTCAGTTTCGCCTGTTTTTCCCATCCTAACAGTGGGTTTCCCGGATTAGACAAGATCCAGCCCGAACCTTCATAATTCGAATTTCCAACCAGCGCATAACTTTCATAATTCCCTATATCCGAATTACCCTGTGTACCATATGTAGCCTTAATGTCCAATCCTGACAAGAATTCCAAACTTTCAAGAAAGCTTTCTTTCTTTATTTTCCACATACCCCCGACAGCCCAGAACCATGCCGAACGGTTATCTTTACCGAAACGTGAAGACAAGTCATTTCTTAACGAAAGATCTAAAAAGTATTTATTATCCAGGCTGTAATCGGCGCGACTGAAATAGGAAAGGTATGCATATTCTTCTTTGCCTGCGCCATATTCCGGATTATCCTTTGCTACTCCTAACAAAGTCAGCCGATCATCTTTATATCCATATAAAGTCGTGCTGAAATAATTGTTTTTATAATCGATCCATTCTTGACCGCCCAATACGGAAAATTGGTGTCTTTCATTGTCGAGGCTCCATTTATACTCTGCAGTATTGGTCATTGTATAATTGGTTTTTCGCTGGAACCGGTTCAATACATATCCATTACCAAGAGCTCCTGCATGTGACGACAAGCGTTGTTGGTCTAACTTTACATCGAATGCATCCATCGAATGCTGACTTCTGAATGTCAGGTTCCTGACTGGCTTATATTCAATATAAGTGCTACCGTTAAATGAAACGGTATTTTCATCATAGGGGAATTTCTCATACCTGTATTTTTGGCTATAAAAGTTCACCCCCGGTATCGGCTTATCCATGTATTCTAGCCCGTTTTCGTCATATGGGCTGTAAAACGGCTGCAACAAGTAAGAAATACCACCATTGAGGGCATTTCCTCCGTCCGGATTGGCTTTGCGGGTATTATAGCCAAGATTTAGGTTTAATCCTATTTTAAAGTTATCTGAAAGCGAAGCATCTATATTCGACCTCAAGTTCGACCTGTCAAAACCGGACCTGTACGCCAGACCATCCTGACTCAAGTAGTTGGCAGATATATAATAATTAATTTTATCCGCCCCACCACTAATAGATAAACTACCTTCATATACAGGTGCATCTTTTTGGTATGTATAATCAGCCCAGTTGAAATTTACATTACCGTATTGTTTTTCAATATTGTCAATCGTGGCAGTTGGCTGCAATCCTGTTTCACGCCAGAAATTCAAAAGTTCTGATGTACTCAGAAATCCGTCGAGGAATTTTTTAGATGCCAGATTAGACACACCGTACTGCCCTTTCAATGTAACAACAGGCTTTGAGCCTCTGGCTCCGCGTTTTGTAGTTATAACAATGACACCGTTAGAAGCCCTTGATCCGTAAATGGACGTCGCCGAAGCATCTTTCAGAACCGTTACTGATTCAAAATCGTTCTGACTCATATTCAATACGGTAGAAGCAGTAACAGGAGCATTGTCCAAAATAAACAACGGTTCAGTGCTTCCTCCTAGAGAACCTGCTCCGTGGAGTTTTATCGAAGACAGACTAGTTGGTTCCCCACTGTTTGTATAAACCTGTAATCCTGGCACTTTCCCTTGTAAAGCATCAAATACATTAGCCGTAGGCCTGTCCTTTATCTGTGTAGCATCGACTTGTACTACCGAACCGACCACCGTACCTAATTTTCGTCCAGAGCCATATCCCATGACAACAATTTCTCCGAGCTGCTTTGTGTCATTTTCCATCACAACTCTCATATCCTGGGATACGGCAACCTCGACAGATAGCATGCCAATCAAAGAAAAAACCAGTGTATTTTTACTATCCGGAACATTTAGAGAGAATTTTCCATCTACATCTGTAACGGTACCTACGGTAGTTCCCTTTACGGAAACCGAAGCGCTTACAACAGGCTCGCCGTTATCATCCACTACAACACCGGTTATCCGCGTTGTTTGTGCCGTTATTAATCCTACGCTTAACAATAAGCAGGATAAAATTAACATCACTCTTTTCTTCATACTTATAATTTTAATATTAACGCTTTACCTTATCTATTCATCATTTCTGTTATTTCAATCGTTTCATTTCAATCTGACGTAGATGATTATTGGGTCTGAAAATACTTTTGCTTTTAGGGCATACGAAGCCGGAACCATGCCGACTTGGGCTTGGAACAAAAAAGCCCTGTACAACCTGAAGTTTTAGATTGTACAAGGATTGTATTTTTAAAAAAATTATGTATCTTTTAATGCTTAAGTGTGTGTGTGCTCTCTCTCTCTCTCTCTCTCTCTCTCTCTCTCTCTCTCTCTCTCTCTCTCTCTCTCT
>Ga0153940_1001044_pt1 | contig 12897 bp, 18 predicted proteins | sample TSNJ024MetaG_FD_104736 | JGI IMG/M metagenome (GOLD analysis project Ga0153940, IMG submission 104736) | Attine ant fungus gardens microbial communities from New Jersey, USA - TSNJ024 MetaG | ecosystem: Host-associated > Fungi > Mycelium > Unclassified | place: USA: New Jersey, Brendan T. Byrne...
CACAAAGGAAACGCTACATGACAGCATGCACACACCTCGACAGAGATCTAAATTTGACTACTATGAAAATGAAGTCTGGAATTCACGCTAATGAATGAAACGACTACTACGGCCTTCGGGACTTGACAGCAAGCACGTGAATGACCAGAGCGTAGGCTAGTGGCGCAGGGCAAATTTGATGGCACGGCCGCGGCGGTAAGCATGAGCCTGTAAATACCCACTATACCCACTTTGTAGAAATATTAACCTCAGCACTTGACATCATATAAAGAGGCGGCATTTAGCCATAAGTGATGATGGTATATCAAATACATAGAATAACACACTCCTAGTTATCAAACCACTGGGAATAAGTGCTGTTGATCTTGACAGTATTTTTATCTTGCCATACAACTGGACAGGGGATTAGAATGATGAAAGCTTATCATATAGCCTAAACTCAGAATTTTTGGTTCTCAGTTCTTGAGGTACAGACCATACTTAGATGCCCCTTTTGGACAGTGGATTCTATTTTCCTGTATAGTGTTGCTGCAACTTAAGCTGGTATATTCCAGTGAACATATGAACTCAGAAAAAAAGTATTTCTTCTGAACAATGCTGTGTGCCACTTCGCCAGCTTGAAAATAGTGATTTTATCTATGTAGCTCAGAATACTATTGATTTTCGATGCTACAATTGAAATATATATTGATCACTGCAGTGGGTAGATTTTACACCAGAAGCATGGGGCAAGGAGACCGCAATCCTGAATCAAGAACAATTGAAGAACAATGATAATATCATCCACCTGATTGGGCAGTCATAGAATCAACTGACTGCGTATCTATGACCTCATTGAGGTCAGAGAGCGACTGACTACTTCGAATATAGCACAAGTCGATTGATACCAAGTATCAATTCCGACCTGGCCTGCCTTCTCACAACGCTGGTCGGGCAGTCGTGTGTGTGGACGTAACATAGCATCACAAGATAAGAATAGAGATGATCTCCACGGCTTGGTTGCAAGTGATAGCCCAGAGAGCGTTAAAATCATCTTTATATAGCAATAAAGTGAGCGGCCCTTTCAGCGGCCTTTTCATGATGAGAAAGAGACTAGGTCAGCATCAAATGGGGTTCATCAATTAAACTCTGGAAAACTCAACGAAGGTGGAAACAGGGCAAGGAAAGAGTATCATCATAGGAAGGTCATGTGGATGACATGGAGGGTAAAGATATGATGACTAGTACTCATGATCAAAAAGAAGATCAATGAGTCAACCAGTCTCCTACTAGCGAGCTCCGTCAAAGCGTACAGCGATCGTCTCCAAGATACGAGGCTGATATCGTCAAACAACTCTAGCAGAAGCGTCTGCATTCTGCCAAGAGCATCAAGACACAAATACTGAGCGAGTCACTACTTCCGAAGACGAGATCCCGAAAGTCGAATTTCAAAGTCCGCCGAGGAGCTAGAAATGGCTAATCTCTTTTTCCCATTACAATAACCTTACAATAATAAATAACTCCCCTATTTCTTCATCAGCTCTCGCTCCTTCATTCTTCCTCCCCGATTTTCCTTATCACCAACACCCTCTCAACAAATATAATGTCCATTCTCAGTCGTGTTCGTGTTACTTCACAAAGTTCCACCAGCTCAAAAGCCCCCATCCCATCATCACCACTAGCCAGCAGCAATAATTTTTCTGACAGCTCGGCACGTCTCTCTGTGGGCGCCATTGCCAAGATTTTCATCAAAATGCGCCACCTTCAGCGTCAATCCAAACAACCCTACACTATTCTCTGTGATTCCGGACTCGAACCCCTCACCCACCCTCGAGCTCAACAAGCTACTTTCCACAATAGCAAGGAATCGATCACACGAACCGCCGTAGCGCATAAAGATACCTATATCTGCGCTGGAAACGGAGGTGTTGATGCCGTTCGGCTTTTACGAGTGACAAGAAGTTTTCTGGTTGAACAGGCAAACATGTTGGGCGCGAACACGCTTGTTGACGAACGGTGAGGCTCTTTTTATTTTCTTCAACTCGACGTTTCTGTCTCAGTTGACAATCGTCCTCACACTGAAATATGACTCTGTAGGTGGTCATATGTCATCAACCAGCCGAAAAATAGACCAAGGGGACAGTACAAAATTTCCGTGCGTTTCCCCCTCTTGTCTTCTCTCTCCATGGCTTACAAAGTTCCTTTTCCTTCAGGTGCATTACACTGCATTTGCCGTATCGGCCAATTGTCGCGATACACCCCATCCAGTTGCCATGGACAACATACAGGGGATTCCAGGGCTAATGACCGTCATTAGTCGTAGTGGTCAATGAACACCATTTCAGATTCCCAAAAACTCCTCCCGCCCTCCCTAATGTATCCCTTACTTCGCATCTAATACCCAACTCTACATGAAGATTTTTCTCTCTCCCCTTTCTCTCTGTGTGTATGTTTTAAATGGACTGAATTTTTTATGCACGTCTTTGCTCCTGCAACTCATTCTTACGCGCACTTTTCATCTGATTTTTGCAGTATGTCTTTCATCCTTGTATGGACACATGTATTGCCAGCTTCCTTTGCTTTTCTGTATACAATAATAATTCATCTGATTGAATATACACAGCTAGTAGTACTGAGTTACTGGACAAGGAAGAGATTGCAACATGCGACATATCCCCAATCTAAACAGTGCAGGGAGCAAGTAGAGAGTGTGTGATGAGTAAAAATATACCTACATTGCACATTTGCATAATTGACACTTGCGCAAGTCACCACCAATGGCCATCTTTTTCACCAACCAGGCGGTCCCTGGGGTGGAGGATATGGAGGGTAGCCATAACCCTGACCAGATGAGGGAAATCCAGGCGGAGGTCCTTCAGGTGGATGGAATCCGCCGCCACCACCACCAGTCCTCACATCGTTAAATGGTTGAGGAAGACCAAAAGAATCACCACTCGGCACAGGAAACATAGACCCCGCAGCAATACCGAAACCACTGTCATTATGACCATGGCCACCATATGTCGGCCCATCACCACCTGGAAACCCAGGTGGAGGTCCACTAGGAGTAGGGAATCCATGCACCACTTGGGGTTCATCAGAGCCTAGAAAACCCGGAAACCCTGGTCTTCCCGGCAGCTCTGAGGGAGACGATGGTGATACATACGAAGGTGAATATCCACTATACTGCATCGGAACCGAAGCCTGAGCCAAGGGGTATTCATGGGAAGACGAATGATAAGAATAAGACGATTGAACTTGCAGAGGAGGTCCGGGAGGATGCGCAAACGATGATGTCCCATTCCCACCACCCCCGCTCTCTGAATAATACGCTCCTCCCTCATATTCTCCCCTTGCACGTCCACGATTCATACCAAATCTGGTAGCGTTGAAAACCGTTTGAGCACCAGGAACATTCTGAGATGCGTAACTGGCGATCGACTGCTGAACCGAGTGTGCCTGATTGGCAGCAAACGAGCCTTCAGATGCAGGAGCACCTCCTTCACCCCCTTCTCTCACGTTCTCATGATTCCTAACCGCATTTTTACTTAGACGGGAAAGAATATATTGTTGTTTATTTCCAAGCTTTTGTAACCATTCATGCATGATTTGAAGCATTGTGCGTTGGATTTTGGAGTTGGGGTTATGAAAATCGGGATGAAATCTACGATTTTGGTGGTCAAGAGAGATGAATCACTGTATGAAAACAGTCAAACGAGTGCACGTACAGGCATTGCAAGATCTCCTCGATAATGCCATAAACATTTTGGGATGGGTCATCCCAAGCCTTGACCACGAGTGTAACAGTATGTTGCACGATCGCCCGAGCCAACAGACCCGCAGGTTCATTGAGAATCAAATTCTACATTGTAGATTAATCGTCTCCAAGTAGCGTAATAGAGAGTGTACGAACAAAATGATCCTTGCTTAGGAACGAATGCGTGGGGTCAGACTGCAATCAATATTAATACCTGATTCGTCAAGATATTCAGGTAGACGCACAGCTCGAGGATCATCGAATACTTCATATTGATCATGGGTATCAATGACTTCACCGGACACAGTCGACAATCCGCCAGTCGCACTCTGCAATATCGGTTTAAGGAACGGCTAAAGCATCCTCAGTTTTAACCACCAAAAGAAAAAAAGAACAAATCATACCTCGAGGGTGGTGAGCACAAAAACTTGAAAAAATCAAAATGAACCGGCATTGCAAAATTTCCAAATTCAGTTCTTAAAAAGCTAACCTGAAATTGTATCCATGATCTTCTCAATTAACGGACCCAAACCAGGGATCTTTTGAATCGTCTTCTCAATCTTCTTGACAACTAGATCCAAACCCACGCTTTCAGTACGCTGTCTATTCACATAAAATACAATTTCAAGACATACCAGAGTCCCTAAATGTCAGGACTTGCCACAATACAGAATGGAGTTCTTGCGGACTCATTTCTTCGGGTCTTTTCCCATCGGCTGAGGTGCCTGCCCTGAGCCTCCCCATATTTTCCATGTCTCTAGAAATATCATTACTCATCCCGCCTGGAACTGAGAGGAATAGGTCGCGGAGGAGAGATGCAGGATCCTGGCCAGGGCCATTCAGTGAACCACGGGTTTTGGAACGTGCGGCATCGATTTGGCGATTAAGATCTGTCACAGATGCCTTTTTGAAGATGAAATACTCGGATTAGAACTCCTGAACAAGACTAGACAGACACTAACTTGACTCTTAATTTGTCGTAAGAGCTCAGCTATACAAGATAGATAATGGTTGAACTCACCAAGTGATCGGTCGCCTCTGATCTTTGGCATTACACATTCTGATTCTGATGTAATATGCAAAAATACATACCTCCAAGGAGCGAATGAAAGAAATCATTTGATCCGAAGGTTCCTGGATCATATTCAACGCAGTCAATCCCTGCAAAGGTAAAGATATATACCAGTTACAATGGGCGATACCCATTTACCGCTAGGTGCCTGCACTTTGACATGATCGCCGACGTGGACAAAAACGTCATTATAACCTGTGGAAATGAGGACTAATTCGCAGAAATTGGAGTGAGCAGGAAAGTCTTCAAGAGTGTGCATCTAATCGAAATCAATGATATATACACCCTTATGATACTGTGATACTGGTAAACATACTGCTTGACCCAGAAGCCTGAAAGCTTCGTATTCGTCCTGCTTCTTGCCTTGAACGCGGTGTTGACGACCCAAATGAATGCATCTTTCGAGGGTCCGTCTGACAAGAGCTTTTGAGGTATCCCATGGACCGTCCTCTGAGAGATGTGAGATGAAGACTTGTTGCTCCCTGAGCTATACTCACCATTGGCAATATAATTTTTCATCCCGGTGCGAGGGTCAATCTCAAGCTCGCGTGGCTAGAAAAGGTAAGAAGAGTCTTAGCGAGAATCACCTCGACGTACATCGACCGGACCACGAAGATCTGGATGGTATTTCCTGGCATCTTCGCCGTCGCCATAGCCTTTGGGATTGTCGATATGTTCTGTCTGTGATAAATCAGCTATGAGAATCAGTTTAGGTAGTGGAGCTCACAGGGAGGTAACAAGCCAACCGCTGAGGGGTAACCTCAAATTCGTGGGTAGCATAGCCGTGAGCCTAACAGTGTGATGAGTTAGATTAGTCAAGAGATACTTTGGAGACGCACAAGGAAGCCAAGGACCATACAAAGATTGACGATAGTCTGCTGTGGGGGTCAATTGACACGGACAACAAGGAACCGATGACAGACCTGGAGCTGGAGTTTCTTGAGCAGAGCGATGTCGACAGCCTAAGCAACATCATCAGAGATGAGTGGCATAAATGTTGGCTGATTACACACCTGGCTATAATCACGAAGCCAATTTCTGCAGGAAGATCAGTAGGATGATAAGATAGAACGAGACCAAACACACCCAAAATAGACACGCTTAACATCGAGCCCAGAAAATTTTGTGCCTTTGCTCAGCATTGCGGTCAGCAGAAAAGAGTTTCCATTGCGCTTGAGCAGTTCACTCAAAACATCCTCCTGTTAAGAACTCAATAAAATGCTGTAAGAAATGTTTGTAAGCGTACAATGTCACCGTGCCGAAAGGCCTTTCCCTCTATGTAGGAGAAACTGGAGAACAGTCAAAGATGACAACGAGGTAATGGAGGGCACGTACGAGGGAATGTTGCCTGCACCAAAGGCATAGACACCATTGTGGGAGAGACAAAAGGCGAAGACGACGAGCAGGAAAAGAAGGTGGGTGGAAGAGGGCATGGCGTTCGGCAGATGCCGGTCTTGCGTAACATAGATTTTTTTGTGGGTTCTGTTCTCTCCACGCCTTTGCTGCCCGTTCTTTTATTTTCCATTTAATTGTTCCCAACATGTCTTCGTCGACCGTCTCGTCCACCATCCACCAAAATGTCGTGCCCTCGGAGGTTGGCTGGCAGTTTGTGCCCCAGTATTACACCTTTGTCAACAAGCAGCCCAACCGCCTTCACTGCTTCTACACAAAATCCTCCACCTTTGTGCATGGCACCGAGGGCGAGGAGTGCAAGCCTTGCTATGGCCAACACGTACGTTGTATTCCCTTTTTCTCTCTCTTTGCTATCCGCCCAGCCTCGTGTTTTGCTCAGCGCTATCCGCAGTCTGCTGACCAATCATCGTCCTCCAGGAAATTCATGAAAAAATCACCTCTATTGGTTTTCAAGACTGCAAGGTTTTCATTCATTCCGTAGATGCACAGGCCTCTGCAAACGGTGGCATCATCATCCAGGTCATTGGTGAGATGTCAAATCGCGGCGAGCCGTGGCGCAAGTTTGTCCAGACTTTTTTCCTCGCCGAGCAGCCCAACGGTTACTTTGTTCTCAACGACATCTTCCGTTTTCTCAAAGAGGAATCTGTTGAGGCTGACGATGCCAATGCCTTTCCGGAGCCTGCCGTCTCCGTCCCCGAGTCTGAGCCTGCTCCTGTCCCTGAGCCTCCCCAAACAGTGACTCCGGCACGTGAGCCCACTCCTCCCCCTGTCATCCCCCCCGTCGTCCCTCCCGCTACCGTTCCTTCTCCAGTTCCCTCTTTCACACCACCCGTCGAAGAGCCTCTTACCAATGATGTTCCCGAGCCTCCCTCTCCCCCTCCAGCCCCTGCTCCCCAGCCCACTCTCCCCGTTCAACCCAATGGCCACACCCCCGCCCCAGAGCCGGACAAGTCTGCTCCTCCAACCGTTGCTGAAAAATCGCCAGTTTCTCCACCAGCTCCTCTACCTGCCCCTACTACTGCACCTGCTGCACCTGCTCCTGCCGCACCCGCTACTGCTGCACCTCTTGCTCAACCCGCCCCCACGGCACCTCGATCCTGGGCTTCTCTTGCTGCTTCAAACCCCAAAAAATGGGGTTCCGCTGTTGCACAGGAATCGCGGGGTCTCACTGAGACACCAGTTAGTCCAGCTCCAAGCAGCGGCTCTAAAACACCTACCACCGCTGCCCCACCCGCCCCTCGTGGTTCTTCTAACAGGCATGAGCCCATAACCACCCCCGCTATCTTCATCAAGGTAAGGAACTGTTTCCTCATCCTGACTACTCACAATTAACTTTTCGCTTAGGGCGTCACCGATCCCCTCACAGTTCCATCGCTTCGCACTGCACTCTCACAATTTGGTCAAGTTCAGCACGTTGAAGTGATTACCAGCAGGGGATGCGCCTTTGCCGAATTTGCCTCCATCGATAGTGCACGCCAAGCTATCACAGCCAGTCACAGCTCTCAGGGTAGTGGCATATTGGTCGAAGTTGGTCAAGGCCCTCCTATCAAAGTTTTCATCGAAGCGAGAAAAGAACGTAGTGAAAGGCCTCCTCCTCGTCCTAGGGGGGGTGCACCTGTGAATGGCGGTGAAGGTGGTGGACGTGGTAGACATCAAGGTGGTGGTGGTGCTTATCGTGGTGGAATGCGCAGGGGTGCTCCTCCTGCTGGCAAGTAGAAATGAGATGACTCTGGCCAATTACTCGCTCGTTGTATGAGTGAGGGGCTTTCAGGGTTATGTGGGGGTTATTGTTGGTGGCTTCTAGTTGGGCAGATGGGATGGGAATGCAAGTTGGTGGACTTGGTCTCTTCATCATTCATTATTTTTTTCCTTCCATCTCTTTCGGTAGAGCTTGTTGAAATCAGTCAGTCATTACTGGATGGAGCTTGCAGCGTTGAAGGTACGGAGGCGGTAGGGGTATGTGATGGTTATATGGTTAGTGAACGTGGAAGGGAGCGATCTCTCTCATGTGGGATGCCGAAAATTGTAACACTTTCATCTTTTATCTTATTTTCTTTCGAGTGCGTTTGTATGTCCTCATATGTTTTATTGCCTCTTTCTTCTCACTTTGGGCTGCAAAACGTTTCTCTCTCCTTCTCCCATGTTGTTTTTCAGCTGTTGTTGCTTGGTTTCTCTTAATTAGTCTCCTTTTTCCAAGTCCTTGTTTTGCAACAGTTGACTTCAACATATATGTGTCGTGTAGAGAGTTTTTGTATCTGTTTCTTTTTTTTTTTTCATTGATCATGACTTGTTTTGTCTCGTCTTTCTGTTATGCAATTCTCCTTTTCTTTGTCTTCATCCTTCCAATTCAATACTTATGCTCTTCCCATGCCTCCTTCATTACTATGTTATCTGCTGCTGTCAATCACATTTTATTCAGTCACCTTGCAAGGTCCCCCTCTCCCCAAACCAAGAGACCGAGATTGAAGATTGAGACAAATCATATTTCCAATACCTGATATCCCAATAGCTTTGTTCAAGTCATGATAAATTTCATGTACGCTCCGTTTAACAACCATGTACAATAAATAAGAGAGAGGAAGAGAGAGAGAGAGAAAATGTATACTATTTAGGCAGAGACAGCCCTTCGCCTCTTTAGGACTCGATCAGAAAGGGACGAAGAACAAATTGTCCATAAGATCCATGACAACGAATAGGGGACTGCGATGTACAAAAGCAAAACACAAGTTCAGTTTGAGGTTATGGATACATGAAGAACGTTCTTGCGGGTTGCGTGGTAGTTGAACTCATAGGCTGGACTCGAATGAGATAATTTCCTCGTAGAGAAGCTCTTTCAGTTGTTCACGACTGATATCGTCCTTGTGTACTATTTATTATAATAGCAATGTGGGAGTAGTTTCGTGAGCTATCACGAATGGAGATGAATAAACGGTAAACAAACGTACAGTCAAAATCGAAGAATTCGGGATCGAGAGGCGGTGCGACTGGTTCATCCTCAGGATCGTGCTATGTAAGCTACATAAGAAACGGACGTTGGAATGTAAGACCAATGAACAATGAACGTACATAAGCTTCCAGATAGGGATGAGCCAGCGCCTCCTCCACCGTGATTCGCTTTTTCGGATCGAAAGTCTACAATAACGATCACGCACGTCAGTTTATGGATAACTTTCAAGGAACAACCACAGCGGTCAATCAAAGTCAAAGACAAAAATCACTCACCAAAGTTTTAGTCAAAAAGTCCACAGCTAATGGGCTTGCTTTAGGGAATATCTGTGCAAATGACTTCTTCTTGCGGAATGGAAGGGCACGGATATAATCACGCGAACGGCGTGTCGAAATAGCATAGAATTCATCCAACGTTGGCGTACCCAGAACATCCAAAATCAGCGTCAATTGATGGTGATAATCGCGTCCTGGGAAAAGCGGCTTGCTGGACAGCATTTCCGCAAGGATACAGCCGACGGACCACACATCAATGGCCTAAGAGGAAGCATAATTATGTATCGGGTGAGTTTTCATGACAAGAACTAACGAGGACAAAGTAACCTTGGTATACTGTTTAAATGTGAGCATGATTTCAGGTGCTCGGTACCACCGGGTAGCAACGTATTCAGTCATAAAACCAGTCTCCGTTCCAGATGGTTCAGCAGTTTTGACAGACCTCGCGAGACCAAAATCGCAGACTTTGAGATCACAGTTGGCATTCAGAAGCAAATTCGAGGGTTTAAGATCACGATGAATGACGTCGGCAGAGTGCAGCGCTTTGAGCGCCCGAAGTGTCTGATATATGAAGTATTGGGCATGGTCATCGGACAAGTCCTGTGTTCGAATGACTCGGTGCATGTCAGTTTCCATAAGCTCCTGTATAACTACAGAAGTATGTCTATCAAAGTTATGAAAGGTGCTCGAAGAAAATGGAAGCTTACGATAAACTTCGGTAAAAGCCTCTAATGATGGCGGCTTGACGATATCGAGGATGGATATAATCTTAGCCAACAAAAAATGAGATGAAACTAAAGAATTGCGGATTTCGATTTACGTTTTCACTGACACCCGACTCGCTCAAAAATTTCAAAAGTTTGAGCTCCCGTAGCGTCCGGAGACAGAACATAGAGTGTTCGAATGGCGTGATCTTTTTGATGGCGACTTTTCGACCGCTTGGCTGATGGACAGCGGAACAGACGATACCGTATGCCCCTTCACCAATGACAGTAGAGACCTTGTATTGAGTTCCTGGGATAGAGGTGAATGAGAGACCCAGGCCTAGCGGCAACACGATAGTACACACCGACATTGAACCGAACCTTACGAGGTTGGGCAGCGGAGGCTGCATGACTATGGCCTTTGCTTGGCTGTCGCTGTTGCGGCTGGTGCTGCTGAGCTACGGCAACGGATGAGTCGGGCATTGTAAGAGGCGATGGTGGTGGTGTAGGGTGAAAGGAGGATGATGGCTCAAAGGAAGAAATACCGGCACGGACAAGGACAATAAGGGCGATCACAATATTCGCTTTGCCATATTCGGAACGTTATCACTTCCTCTTTCTTGTCTATGTTCTCCATTTTCCAATCATATTGCCTAAGCATTTCTATGGCGACCTGTTCTTGTTCTGGTCGTCACGACACCCTCTCTCTCTCACACAAATCCCCATGTTTCGGTCAGATTCCCTCTCAACCTGGGGTGATCCGAGCCTGTACCCTTCAACAGGTTTTCCCACGAGAAGCAGCTCAAAGATATAATCACCGACAATGTACATTCAAATCCATCAGACATCACGCTTCAGGTCTGAAACCTCCCTGCCACTCTCATCTGCCAACTTGAACATGCTGTAGTCTAGCAGCATCGTCATTTGATCCGTGATGCAACTATTCTCTACATACACGTTAACCACCGAGTCATTATACAAGAGTATGAATCGTGTCGTATTGTTATGCCAACAGAAAACGGTCTGCATGCTGCAGGACATAGCAAGGATTTACTTTTGAAAAATAATCATAAAAGAGTTCATGCACGAAAAAACCCAAACGCATCCCGCGAGCCTCGATAAGCATCACCAAATACAAATGCACACGCGTTTGCAATAGTCTCCTTCCAGCCAACATATGGCTACTGACTAATGAGTGGAAATGTTCATTTGGATTCTGCGTCTCTAACTTCAAAAGACACCAAGATAGCAATATCATCTACAAGACCCCTGAGAAGACTCCTGAGCCAGTGACACCTGAGGTGAGCCTGCTCGTGATAGTACAATCTAGTCACTCATAGTCCTTATGTAGACATTCATCTTACTACTAAGGATCAGTAGAGATTAGCAATTGTGCTGGAAGCACGCGTCAAAACCTCATGTCAAAAGCGACACAGCTGTATCAGTTCAAAATCTTGGCCCAGTAAATATTCCCAATCTTCCGTGGACCTCAATCTCCAAGAGAACACATAGTTGACCAAGAGACATCATTGCCTTGAAGGATGCTGATGCAATAATTAGCAGAGTTGCTCTTGTCAAGTCGCGACAGAGATCAACGTTTGTGGTAGCCGGTCCTTCCGCGTCATTGGATGAAGCTGTTTTATCATCGAGATTGATGGAGCCATTCGTTGACGATTTGGATTGTCTCTTGCCACACAAACGCGTTGTTCGCCTCGTTGAACGCCGTCTTTGCGTTGACCCAGTGTCTTTTTCATTCGGCGCCTTCTAGACCGACCATGTTGAGACAATATATTGGGAGCTTCGTACCGGGGAGGGGTGAGGCATTTCGTATCGCAGGCCACACACCGCTTCCACACCCTTCAGATCGGTAAACTTGTCGAAACACATGATGTTGATCGCATCCGCATCCGCAAGCCAGTAGGTCTGAACGGCGTCCCAAAATGTTGTTGAAGCGAGGCACGAACTTTGATATTTCTTGTACATCAACATCGTGTGGTTGTCAGTAAGGTGAACGAACCCATAAGAAAGGAATATGTACATACACAAGAATCGAGCAACATCAAACCGATTTGTCCTTTGAATGGATAGAACGGTCCGAATACGAAAGACAAAGCTCGGAAGGGATGCAAGAGGATCAAGGCACAACCTGGTATACATGACCTGCCAACAACAAAAAAAGCACAGAACGGAGAATGGTAAGGACATACGGGAGATGGTATGCCCCTTTCTCAAAAGCAATTGGAGAGTACGTGGCTATCTCCAACAGCTGAAAAATGGATAAAGGTCCTGGAAGAACAGTCAGAGTTATTGTGTGTGTGTTTTTTCTTCGGCGTTTGCATTAGGGTTGTCGGAAATGCCACACTCTATCACCAGTTAGGCCATTTATTTGCCGATACGGCAAGCCAATGCGCTCTGGCGGAGGGCATCCTCTGAAGGATCTATTAATGATTGTATTGAAATTTCTCAAATGATGATCAAGTCATGAGTTCCTAATTCTTCTGGTAGGCTAGTGACCAGCGCCAACACAACCGATTAGGAAGTTCACCGCCAGGTCTGCCACCAGAAACTTAGAACAGAAAGTTGATGGTGCCACTTGTAAGTATTAGTGACACCAGACTATGGGTCTGTGTATGACGCGATGACCTCAAACAAGCTCAGTTGATGCTTAGGAGAAGAGTAAGAGAAGAGTGATGGTAGCTGACAATGTGAATGACAGTTATAATCAATTTTAGGTGTTGTCTGTTGGGAAG
>Ga0153940_1001048_pt1 | contig 12864 bp, 10 predicted proteins | sample TSNJ024MetaG_FD_104736 | JGI IMG/M metagenome (GOLD analysis project Ga0153940, IMG submission 104736) | Attine ant fungus gardens microbial communities from New Jersey, USA - TSNJ024 MetaG | ecosystem: Host-associated > Fungi > Mycelium > Unclassified | place: USA: New Jersey, Brendan T. Byrne...
AAAAAAACGAAGTGCTTCAAATACATCCGTGTGAATGGTGCCAAAATCATGTAGTCTGATATCAATTAAAAAAGTCTAGAAATGTGGATCTAGAACAAAATAAATTACCGTGCCATGATAGCCTGGGTTCTCTCTGTGGCTTCTCTAATGGTCTTCTCGGATGCACTCAAGTGTTCTTCTACTAGCTTCCTCCCATCCACCCTCCTCCTTATGGCTAACCTGGCGGGGCTCACACTCCCAAATGTCACTTCTTCCAAAGCATCGCCATTTTGCCAATCTACAATCCCAGCTTCCCATCTCTCGATCCTGATTCTACTCCTCTCGGCACTTTCCCATTCAGACTGCCATCCACCCATCTTATTCTTCAGGGCTTTGATTTTCCTCCCAGCCTCTGTAGTTGCAGTACCATTCACTTGTGCTTGTTCCGATAATGTTGTTAGAGATGAGATGAGCGACGAGGTAAATGTGCGGACATGTGTCAAATGAAGTATTGCATTGGCAGGTGTTGTTTTAGTGGGTGTAGGTATAGAAGGAGAGGGAGGCAGAGGTGCAAACACGGCTTTCGTTGGCGTAGGTGTGCTGGAAGGTGCAGGAGAGATATCTTCCCCTAAATCGTGATGTAGATGTGCATGTGGATCATCCCAGTCACTCTGCTGTACTTCGTCTTCCGGGTCTTCGGTCACAGTATCCAAGGTATATCTAGATGAGGATTCTGATTGCACGAGCGTCGTGCTTGACGCAAAGTAGTGATCCGCATCGACGTCGTCCTCATTAAACAAAGGAAGCTCATCAACCTGGCTTAAAACCTCTGTCCCGTTTACCTCACCAGCAATCTTCTTGAATTCCCTATCGTACTCCAGCAGCTCTCGTAGCTGACTTTCTCTGTTCCGAGCTGCTTCGTCAATTTTGCGAATGATATCCAGTGCGAAGCGTTCGAGGGCCGGTTGCTGGGCCGTATGTGAAGGCGTCCCTCGGGAAGTTGTACCACCAGTGGAATCATTATCGAGTGTCCTGAGGTGCTTTAGGAATTGTTCTGTCGACTCTAGATCTTGTGCTAGTACATCCATGGAATCTGGTTCCGGTCGTTGCACCTCAATGGGCTGTTTCCTGTTCTTACCAGACTCCAGAAGCTCCTCATCTCCGCCATTCAATTCAACCTCTGTATTTCTTGACACTCGATCTAGCTTGTCCATGGGTTCATCAGCACTCTCATCATACTCGATACCCAACTCTTCCGCAAGCAACTTGGACCCTGCGCTAGGTTCAGGCATCAAGGCATAAGCGAGCTCATGGGCAAGAGAGTGATGCTTGTTTCCGCCATGCATAGTTCCATTCAAAGCATTATCATCACTACCCCCGCCTTCGATTCCACCCGTAATGTCGAGAGCTTGCGCTAGACCAAGGAGAGAATCTGTTGTTTTGCGAGTCGTAACCATACTTTGTCGTGATGGTCTCCGAGGAACGGACTTGGAAGAAACAAAGAAATTTGACTGTCGCGAGGAAGCAAAGAAATTGTCCTCGTCTTCGTCTGTACAACGAGGCATTGGTGAATTACTAGCTTTGTGATATCTCACTGGACGCGTCTGGGCGGTAACAAACAGGCGCGGACATCGCCGGTTGATACACCACCCTATGTATATATCTATATATATTTATGTACGGTATTCAGTGAGCCGATCGATTTCTCTATGCAGAACCCCGATATCGAAACCTGGGATGTTTGTTGGGAACAGAAGCTACAGATCTACTCAAGTGGAACTCACCAAGCCGTCCTGGCATCAACAGCCTCTTTCCGAACTACCCGTTTTGGATCATCAACAGCTTTCGCAAGCTCCTTGATCACAGTCGGTCTTGTGGAGTGCAGTATATCATATCGCACGATTGAGGGAATTTTCCCCAAATATCTAAGGGCAGAAATTCTTACTTTCTGCGAAAGATGAGTTCAAGAGTTTGAGGTCCGTGCAATGCACGTACTAATGATGGCATCCCAACAACATTACTATTCTTCAACATTAATGCCACAAGCGTCGAAGCATGGCTCGCAACTAGGCTACTTTCAGGCGAGTCACCCTCTGTAGCAGTTAGAAACGTCTCAATCACATTGGACCGGATACCCGTGTCTGGAAGCTGAAGCCCCCGAAGGAGTAAAGGAATGAGCTAAGCCAACCTTCAGTTCCGGATGCGAATGACTCAAGACATAGGAACGTACTCCTGGAAGTTCGTGCTGATATGTTGCTTTTGGGATTGATTTGATCAATGAAGTCAGTGCAACCAATGATGCTGTTTGACGTCGTGGTTCTTAAATTCAAAAATAAGTTTTGATTAAACGACTTGACTTAAAGTCACGCTCACCACTGAAATTTTTTGCATATTCGGTGATTCTTGGAAGAACACAGCTGACAAATTTTTGGGCATATAGTAGCTAAGATAGGTGTAAGAATCCATTTCAAACCGAGTGGAGAACTGCAGCACACCCTGAAAACTGCATGATGTTTCTTCGTCAATACATCATCTGTAGCTGCTACATCCCCGAGAGCTCTCGCGACATCCCAGCCAATAATTTCATCACTCAAAGCGTCTAATAGTTTGTCAGTGAAGGAAAGAGCCAGTGCATGACTCCGAATGAGCAACGCTTTTGAAACCTGTGACATGATGTTCCATTAAAATTCCATGATCGTTCGGCAGTGACTAACCCATATCCAAGCCTCAATGGCATGCCGCCGTCTCTCGATAATGAGACCACCATCAAGGATCTCTTTTTCCCAAAATGTTGACAGAAGCATGTTCGCAAAAGGTTCCAGACCTAGCAAATATTGATTGATTTTTATATGCCATGAATCATGGCGAGTGCCGTACCATCAACGTCCATGCGCTTGTTGAGAATGGACGCCAGCAGCTGTAATGCCGCTTTTCTTTGGAAACCAGTGGTAGCGCTGGTTAAACTCCACCATAGCACTTTTTCGAGAAATGCGTTAACTTCAAAGACAACAGGTCGCACCTATCGAGGATTATCTATCCATCACTTCATGCAACTCGAAGGAATACTAACATCTTTCCGTAATGGAATTATTGCTGCAGCAAAGAGTGTCAACAGGTTCCTTTGAGTGGCCGGGGCCGCATCCTGTTGGCTGTCAATGTATCGAATACACTTCATTTACGAGGTAATCACCGAGAATATCGCTAGTTTTTTGTCTGCAGTAATCTTCTGGTGTCCCTCTGCAACATGTTTGATGTCGCCTGTCAGCAGTGCATCATAAAGTATTTTTGCATAACTCTCTTGCCGCCTGCCTTGGTTTTAGCTCTCAAGAGTTGAAAGATGCTGATAAATAAATTACCCTGAAGGCAAGGCCTGTATAACCAAGGACACAATTTCCCCAGCTTTTTTCACCAACCTAGGGTCCGTTGCAACGGATACCCTCTCACGTCTTCCACCGTCGTCATCATCTTCAGCGACTGCAAATGCGGAGAAGACAAAAAGGTTGAATATTCCCGGCACTAGCCGCTCAATATACTTCGGGACATCAGGATCCTCTCTGTCCACCTTCTTCTGCAATACTTTAGCAATGGTAGTCAAGATCCAGTGTGCGTATGCGGCGTGCAGCTCTACTTCTGTGGCAGATGATAGTGTAAGAAAAGATGCACTGGGAACACAAATCAAATCGAGCTTTGTAGTCAGTCGTATAACGAGAGTCTCAAAAAGTTGCGCTTGAGTACATAGTGTCTCTAGAGCCGATAGAACGTTGAGAATCTTGATACGTTCTGGGATAGCGTGACGTGCAGGGGGAACGTCTGGGAGCGAACTAAATAGTAAAGGAAGTGTCTGCGCTTCTACGGGACGAAAGTTTACTTTCGCTACCGCAGAAAGCAAATCGAAGACGACGTCACTGATAGAGAAGCGATATAAATAACATCCCATCTGTAAGGTATGGTCCCGGAGGGCAGAACACACCTGGCATCGCGAAATTCATTGGAGTCGGCCTCAAGAATTTCATTAACGTTGTGGACTATGAATCCCAGCTCCTCGCTTGTCAAGAGATTTTCTGTTGTTACCATCCCTTGCAGGCCAATCAAAGCAAGCCGTCGTAATGAAGAGGTCTTGAGGCTAACTGTGAGAACACCTAACACTTCATCTTTATACGGTGTCAAAGTTGGCACCATGGGCTCTGGATCCATTCCAGCTTCAGTCCTCACAGTCTGAGGAGAAAATTTTGATGATGAATCACGGACAGCATTGATGAACTCAGTCAACACTGCAAGGACGGGGGTACGGTTCCCCGCTTCGTCAGGATCATTGAATAATTTGACTACATGCGGTACAACTTGCGAAATGGTGTACTTGGCGACAGATGCTGAGAAGATGTTAGACCAAGATCACAGGAGAGAAAGAGGATGCTCACGAGTTGTACTCATGAAAGCACAGAGGATCTTCGCTGCGGGTCTCGCCTGACTTTTCTCCGGTTCCTTCAGTATTCCAATGCACTCCTCACAAGTCTCCCGGGCTAATCCCTGGACGTCAGTATCATCGACATTCAGCTCATCTGTTCCATAGATAGTCTCGACCAGGATTTGAGTCGTCCGAAGGGCCTCTTCTTCATTCGCTGAATCTGTCGGTTGAAAGATCTGGGGACCATAGTATATGTAGACCAGTAAGTCCTTAGGATCAGAAAAGACTTGCCTCGAGCTTTAGTGAATTCCATAACTTTCGTGCTTCAGTTCTAGCCACGGCAGAACCATACACCGGCAAGCAGGTACCTATAGTCTGTAATGTATCTCGCTGCGCACCGCTAAGATGAGAATATGACCAGCTTTTTGTAACATAACTGCACCTTTGTTGCTCTTGTGCCGGCCAAGAGTTTCTCCAGGAAAACAGGAATTGCCAGAGGTCCGAAATAAGGCGAAGCACTCATGCATCCGCTAAAACTATTTGAGCCACAGAGAAACGACGCTTCTGATGGAACGTACCGAAGTGCGTCGCGAAGATCTTCTGTGGTAATCCCATATGGATCATTAGGCGGCGGACGGAAGGTAATAGGGAAGTAACAAAAGATGATGTTGAAGAGTGTCTAGAGAAACCATTAGTAAGGATAAGGGGAAACGTGCAGAAGATGACCTCGATTCTTTCGTAAATGTCAAATTCGATTAGAATTACACGGGCAATGGCGAAAGCGACAATAAGATTGCGGGGGTCCTTTTCTCCGTCTGCCAGGCTAACGTATCCATCTAGGAACTCTTTACCCATGGACTTGAGGACTGATACTGGTCAGTAGGGAGAAGTCCAGACGGTAGGGTGCATACCGTCTCTATGCTTCGCAACCAGGGAATCTAGGATAGAGAAAAGGACAAAGCGGACGGACTGCACCAGTGTTTTGGGTTTCACATGAATAAACATACTGGAGTGAATTAGGGATACTTTGTACGATACGAAAAGATAGCTGAGTACCTCCGAAGAATGTTTTGGACCTCTAGTGCTGTGCATGTCTGCAGCCTGATCAAAGTCAAAATACCGTTGAGTGATGGGATTATGGTCCCCGAATCTTCGAGCTTTCCACAATAAAATGTTGACAGGACGCGGGCTGATGATTTCATGAGTATTGAAACTAGTGTATATTTTTTATCTGCTCTTACTAGACTGCTTGTTGATTTTATCTTCCGGAAGATTGGCCAGAATCAACGAGAGGAATTCAACACCTAGAAAACGTCACATGAATGATAAGTTAATTATCTATCTATACAAACCTTTGCGTCGTAAATCCTCTTCATCAGCGGTCAAATACTCGCCAAGACCTTTGACGACATTGACGAGGCTCGTTTGATTGGCAGAAATCTCTGGAGAAGCATTTGGACCAATTACAAACACCAGTTCGGCTCAAGAGATGTACCTGATACGACCTGCTTGATGTCTTCGTCATTCTCTGTCGCAATCCAGGTTCGAATTAGGCGTTCCGTATTTTCCATGCCTCAAGAACAGAAAATTAGATAGGCGCCTTGGTCAGGAGGATCTGGTCACATGCTCGCCTCTACCGACACCGATCCCTCCTTTGCCAGTCGCACATGACATCGTTGGGGGCGTGCACCTCCAGATGTCTGCTCAATATCCAACGTCGTAGCTGTATTCATCTCTCCCTCCAACACTTTTCAACCTCAGTTGTGAAATCAAAGAATTCAGAGGCAAAGGACAAATGGAACTATAACAAGACGTCTCTCGCCGCTGAGCCGACTTCGGTTCAAATCGCATTAAGATTGGTCGACTCCAACATGCTGGAACAGGGATCGACACCGCCAACAGGCGTCAGGATGCTTGCACGGGACTTCATCGAGGATTCCTTATATAATCCACACTACGGGTACTTTCCTCGACAGGCCGTCATTTTTGACACCCAAGGATCTCCATTTGATTTTCACAATCTGCGAGATTCGGCGGAATTTCAGGAGGAAGTAGCGAGGCGGTATGCTGCATACGGCGCAGACAAACATCACGGGCCCGGAAAACAACTGTGGCATACTCCAACCGAACTCTTCAAGGTGTGTGTCAACGGTGTTTTGCCGTGGTATGACTGTCCCACCTCAGACATAGCCATACTATGGTCAAGCTGTCGCAAAATGCCTTGTGTCGGAATATCTGCTCAAGTACTTCCCGTATGAAGACTTTGTCATCTACGAAATTGGTGCAGGGAACGGTTCGCTGGCGGAAAGTATCCTCGAATATCTGAAGGACGTCTATCCCGACGTTTACGAGCGAACACGGTACAATATCATTGAGGTTAGCGGAAACCTGGCCAAAATTCAAAAGAAGAGACTTGCAAAGTATCATGCAAGTGTCAAGGTTACTCACCAGAGTGTTTTTCACTGGAAAACAAAGGAGCCAGCGCCATGTTTCTTCTTAGCCATGGAAGTGATTGTGAGTCATCTTTCAGCATTCTCTGCGCCATCCTCTGACATATCTCAGGACAACTTTGCCCATGATGTGATTCGTTACGATCTTTTGACCTTGAAGCCACTTCAAGGGAATATTACAATCGATGATAAAGGCGACTTCGACATGGTTTGGACGCCTGTAACTGACCCACTCATTGCTTCATTTCTCAAAATCCGCACTAAGTTGGGTCACAGTCCACCTGTCAATGCGCTGCTACAGCGTTCAGAGGCTCTCCGCAAAGTCTACATTTCCCTCCCCTTTGCTCCTAATCTCTCAGTTGAGGAGTTTATTCCCTCTCGCTTGCTCAGTCTTTTGAAAACCCTGCGAACACACTTCCCGCGGCATCGTCTCCTGCTGTCCGACTTTTCTTCCCTTCCAGATGCCATTCCTGGAGTCAATGCACCTGTCGTTCAGACACGCTTCCGGAACACAACAGTGCCATGTTCTACCCTTTTAGTCAGACAAGGCTATTTTGATATTTTCTTCCCAACTGACTTTGAACGTTTGCGTGACATGTACGAGTATATTCTCTCGCAACCACTCTCAAAACTTGTTGCACCAGTGTCGCCTTTGACAACAAGCTCGAGTCCCTTGTCTTTGGGTGCTGGCTTTTTCTACTCTTACCAGTCCAAATCTGGTCTTCGTTATCCTGTCGATAGCGTCTCATCTACCAGCGGGCTTCCTGTGGGAGAACGGAAGTCAAGTGTATTCACACATGAAGAATTCATGCAGACTTATGCAGATCTGAGCAGTACTGTATTAAGAAATGGAGAGAACCCTCTCCTTGATTTCTACAAAAATGTCAAATTTTTATTCTAGTGACCCTTTGCATTGATAGGTGCAATGACCGACAGAGACCCGTAAATTCTGCGGATGATTGGTGATTTTAATTAGATCTTATCCTTGCGTAGGATGTACAGATAATAATGAAAAGCCTCGCCAAGTGTCTTGATTTCTAGGGTTGTCTCAGGCCTCATCAGGTACCGTCGACGGAAGTGTGGCTGTCCAAATGTCAAGTAGATGAATATTCCCCCGCTTTTGAGTACTCTAGCCTTCAATCAGAAGTGAACCTGCATAAATGAAGGGAAGACCTGCCGAAGGGTTTCATCCACTTCCTTATTACAGTCATGGATGACTTGTTCGGGCGGATCCTGGAGTCTTGATTTAACTTGATTCAATTCTGTTAATTGCACCCAAATGACTCACCCATACATCGCCTCTGGCCGTCATCATGGCGTCCATCGTTCCTTTGGGCGATCAGACTTTGCTCTCGACACAAAACCAGCACGGATAACCACCTTTATCGATCGCAACATCGAAAGTTTCGTCTGCGAACTGTAGGTCCCGGACGTCCATCTCGTGCCCTGCCAAGATTTCGATGAGCATACAGAACTCTGTACATGATAAGAATAATTCGCGCACACTCCATCTCTGGTCTGATTTGTTCGTGACGTTGTTTCATTCTTTCAATCAGGACACTCGAATACTATCCGACAGTAAAAGTCTTCACTCAATGAAATGAAGCGGATCGAAACTTACATCGGTATTGATAATATTCTTGTAACCGTCCTCCCACATCTATTTCGTCGTTGAAAACACCTTGTTTCAATTATGCAGGATGAATAAAACATACATCTTCGGACAGCTTGGAATTCCCACATCCAAGCATCAGAATTCTTGACTGCTTGTCCGGGACGAGCGCGTAGAGAAGTCCGGCGAGATCTTTATAGGACTTGAACCAATCAAAGTCGCTCTGATCATCCTGTCTAGGGTGTGAAGTACGGAATGAGATCACGATCACGGAAACTGGTGCATATCTGACGGACCGTGAATATCTTTCATCCCTAATCAAAAAGGACAAGTGAGACCCGGGATATCTTTTCTCAAAGGGGTGTAACACACCAGTATTCCTTGGTACCATACTCTTCATTTCTTATCGGTAACAGATCCTCGGGCATTGTAGGCCACGAGTAGATGCTGAAATAAATGTTAAATTCAGCAGAGCCCGGGCCGCCATCAGAAAAAATGTCGTGTTCGCTTATGCGGATCTAGACCAGAAGCATGAACAGACTTAATTATCTAGAACCAGTAAGGCAAAGGGGGTGATGATGGCGCTTAGGAAGAAAGTGAAAGTGATGGGCAGTGTTTACCACTCATCAGGATATTCTATTAAATTACATTAACTCATCATCAGCTCATTTTGATACACCTGGTATAAAGATAGCGGATCACAGATGTGTGTATGAGTGATCAAGATAATTGCACATCGGGAGTTGGATTCGTGATAGTGCAGTGGCTGCTAGGAGCGAATTTGTGCCTACCCCAGATCCCCCATCTCCCGAACCACGAAAAGATCGAATAAGGAGGAAAAACATCCAGTCTACCACAAAGGACCCCGTCCGCTTGTATCGGACTATTCCTCTGGTAATCGATGATGCCGGAGGGGAGCAAGCATAAGGGTGACTGCAAGGCCATGACACTGGATTCCACGGCAAGGTGATGTACAAATAGATACAGAAATCAGCATCCACCAAATATCCTGCTGGTACCTTCCAAAAAGAACGACAGCTCGCATCCATCTGAAAAATGACAATAACTTCATACTACTAAGATCGGCTTAGTACCACCACAGAGGGTTTGTTCACTTTGAGGAGCAAGTCCAATATAATGAATGAGTTAGAGGCCATTTGAGTCCCAGGTCGACTCGTTGAAGTTGATGTCTATTTCAATCTCGGGAAGAAAATAAATGTACATTGTACATTGAAGATCAAGGAGACATACCGATGCAAGCTCCTTTTCTAATTCGACAGCTAACATTTCAGAAAATGTTTCCAAGTCCCCAGCTGCCCTGGGTCCGCACACTGAGCAACGTTGGGCGCTGGTCACAGCTTTCTCTCTTAGATCAAACTTCTTAACTGAAACACCCCAGGGCCGTCGGTGAACTTCGGCTGCGATGTCCCGAATCCAATCAACAAACCACCGACGAGAGTCGGGGTAACCTGTGTCTCTCCGTGCTCTTACGCCCGTTCCCGGGCATCTTTGACATAAGATCCACACCCATTCATCATCAAATTCTGCCAGTGCGGGCTGCATCCGGATCCAAGACTGCGCAACTTCACCACAAATTTTGTGGTACTGTTGTAACCGGTGATATGCAGCTGCAGTGACATGCACGAGTTCTTCATAATACGCTGAATTAGATAGGGGCTGACGAAGGGTGTACCGTGCTGCCATTTTGACTTCTGTCGTCCATCCGAACCGACAGGCAATAGCAAATACTCTTAGTGGCTGAGATTCTAGAAAGCGGGGTTCCACGAGAGCCTTCCTCGCAAAGTTCTTGACTCCTTCCATCTCAAACTTGAACGCCGCCTGCGTGATAGACTGCAATTCTTGCAAGGAGGATAATCGGGGTCCTTCTACAAGCGCGATGGGGTAGCAAAACTTCAGTAACAGGTGCAAAGTATGTTTATCCTCCGACATTTGGATGACGGGTTTTCCATCCTCGTACTCATCCAAGTAGACAGGAGGATTTGGTTGAGGAAGGGTGAATATCATGGCAAAGAAAGGAGACGCCAAGGAAAGGAATAGTTTGAAGACTCGGAAGTCGACTGGCTCCTTGTCCGATGAACGGAGTATCACGTCGGCATCGAGATGGTCGAATGGTTTAGGCGCCATGATAGAGATTCTAGGCACTTTTGAAGGCATCAGCATCGCCAGGAAGAAATGAGGTTCTGCACAAGTGCCATCGGTTCCATTTATGGAACTAGAGGTTCCACAGAGTATTCCTTTACAATAATGTCACTCAATGCTCATGTCATGAGTCTGGAGATATAATATTATGCTGAACACTAGACAGGTAACAGTATATGACAAATCTAATGTCTTGGAATCTTGGCAGGTCGAGGATTAATAACATCATCATCCTCGTCTTGCCGCAATCGCTTTCGTACGCCCTGTCTCGTCGGCCACGACCCCAAGGATGGAGCAATTGTCGATAATCTAAAGTCTGAGGCAAGTAGGTTAACGAATGGTTGTGGCTGCAATAGACTACTTGGGGATCCAGAATGATGCAGAGGCATAGTTGTGCTGACAAGAGCCTGGAAAGCCGAGCTAAAGGACTTATGACTGGATGGACATAGGCGAAAGACATGAATTAGCTTACTGTTGACGATGAAAATTATGGTTCAGTTCGAGATAATTCCTTTGGATAGTGTCACGTTCTCTACAAGTTCGTGCCAATTCTTCTCTCGTCGTTCTCCATAGTTCTAGGAACCCGGCTGTTGACAACGAGTGGACTTCAGCTCTCCTCCGCCACATAGAACAATTGTATCGGAGCGCTTCAACCTCCGCGCGGAGCCTTGCAACCTCCAGAGAAAGGGTCTGTGAATCTAAAGTTGCTGGATTCAGTGACGATGTCTCGGAATCGGAGTTAGCATCCTTGGATGGGAGGTCAAGGTATACTTTGCGAATACTGGGATTTATGTGTGGTCTGAGGTGAAAGGGGATAGTAGACAGGTCCAAAGGAGCTATAATACACGTTGAACGCGGAGAATCGCCAGTAATGTTGCTGAAATATACCGATAGAATAGTGTGTGCGACATGTTGGACATGCATGAAGGGTCGAATAAGGTTGAATCGCCTGAACAGCTCTCCTGAGACATTCACAACAAAAAATATGCCCTATTCAGATTATCAACGAATGGAGATGCAAAAGTAACCATAATATACACACCACAGGGCAGAGAGACAGGTGAGTTCAGGTCTTCTAGGCAAATGCAACACGACATCAAAGAAAAATGGAGACAGATGGAAGAGCAACAACAGTAATCAATGATAGGTCAGTAGGCAGTAAGCGTGCTTGATGCATCAACTATATACTCAGGAGTTTCGCAGAGATTTGTAAAAGTGACTGCTAGGAGGAACCATCATGAAAATCAATCAGTTCCAGAACGGGACCGCCGGCTCAAAGAAATCGGGGGTATGAAAACACCGACTAAGTGACAACTTGATGTCGAGAAACGGATCACGATCGCGGCTTTCTTGCGGCCTTTCTTGTGGCTTCGTGGGCGATCCCAGACCCGCAAGTTACGACGTCTGAGTCATTTGTATCCGGTTTGTATTCGGTTACTAGGCAGATTCTGGCCTCTACACCTTGAATAGATGCTCAAGCCTTTGGGCCTGGCAACAATCTGCATGTGCGAAATATCATTGAGCAAATGGATGTGAGATTTTTTAGCATGATTTAAATAATTCAGAGCTATAGAGATATTTTCCACAGCTGCTGAATTGCATCTTTGATTCTTTGCATAATTTGTGCTCAACTCATACCCTTGACATCAGTGGTGAAGACAAGGTTTGAATGTCCAACCCAAGCACATCTGTCACCATATGACACCTTGTCCACTACTGTCTGGGCAATCTCCAGAATTAGTCTACTGATAGAGTGTTGCAACATAGATTTACAAGATCTTCCCCACACAGTGAAGCTAAGTAAACTTTCCAAGTAGCTATTCTGGCACAATGTACATTTATTCTACCAATAAAATCATCCCACTGACTGAGTTTTGAGTCGTTTCGCCCTGCTCTCTTTCCATAATTGTCGGGCGCAATCTATCACATCATGATAGGATACCACTTTGGCTCCCTCATTACATCTGGCAAATCCATGATCTTAAGGCAAGCCTCAATTATGGCGTCCAACTCTGCCTTATCATCGAACTGCTTCCTGTCAGGCGGGATGTTCCGCACGACGTAGATGATAAAGTGCTGTTGATTAATACCACAAGGATCGCGCCTAGGACTTCCTAGCCAACTGCATTTTGAAGTCTGCTGTCGAAGAAGTTAATTGACTTGTCGAAGAGCCCGTACTCTTCCCAGCCGTTCGCGAACACCACATCTCTGAGATCGGTAGTAGTCCACCAGGGCGCTGCAGGATGCAAGTAAGGTCG
>Ga0153940_1001049_pt1 | contig 12844 bp, 12 predicted proteins | sample TSNJ024MetaG_FD_104736 | JGI IMG/M metagenome (GOLD analysis project Ga0153940, IMG submission 104736) | Attine ant fungus gardens microbial communities from New Jersey, USA - TSNJ024 MetaG | ecosystem: Host-associated > Fungi > Mycelium > Unclassified | place: USA: New Jersey, Brendan T. Byrne...
ATACAGCCTCGATAAAACCGCTTTTATGTGACGAAAATTCTATCCCCGGCCGGATGCCTGTAAAACCTTGCAGTAACCCGCTCAGTACAACTTTTGAATGCCCCCTGCTGTTAAAGTCGGGACACACCACATGACCCGCGCCGAAGGCAAACACTCCGCCACTGTTGCACCTGCTTTGGGATTTACCCGTGCCTTCACGCATCCCCGTTGCTATTGACACGATAAGAGCCAGAGGCTAAAATTACTGAAATTATTTTCTTCAATTCAATCAAACGCGGCAAATCATAGCGATTATTTAATGTATAAAGCGCCGTTTAGTTGCAATAACTCTTCATGATAGGCAGGAAATTGAATGTTTCACCAATACGCGTGGTTCGTAGGGAACTGTGGACGGAGTTGGTAAATTATTTCATAACTTGCAGGCGGGAGGGTTTAGAATGGCTCAAAGCGCTTTTCCCCGAAGTTTCAAGGCGAACTATCTGAAGGCATCCCACGGAGAGAACATTTACATTTACGACGAGGACGGGAACCAATTTATCGACGCTTGCTGCGGCGCGTTGGTCACCAACCTCGGCCACGCCGTGCCTGAGATTGCGGACGCGATTACGGCTCAGATGGGCAAGCTCGAGTTTGCTCATCCATCGAGGTGGTCATGCGGCATTGTAGAGGAGGCCGCGGCGGCTGTCGCGGCGTTTTCGCCGGGAGACTTGAATCAGGTCTGGTTCGTATCGGGCGGAAGCGAGGCGATTGAATCCGCGGTCAAGCTGGCGCGTCAATACTACGTCGAGCGCGACGGCAAGGGCTCGGCAAAGCATCTGACCATCGGGCGCTGGAATTCGTATCACGGAAGCACGATCGGCACGATGGCGATAGCGGGTTCGATGGGCCGCCGCCGCACGTTCTTCCCGCTTTTCCGCGAATCGCCGAAGGTCGCGGCGACCTATTGCTATCGCTGTCCATTCGGGCTGTCATACCCCGCCTGCGGCGTGCGCTGCGCAAAGCAGCTGGAGGAAGAAATACGCCGCATCGGCGCGGAATATATCACTTCGTTTATCGCCGAGCCTGTCGTGGGGTCGACCGTAGGCGCGCTGACGCCCCCGGAGGAATACTGGCCCATGGTGCGCGCGATCTGCGACAAATACGACATAATGCTGATCGCGGACGAGGTCATGTGCGGCTGCGGGCGCACGGGCAAGAACTTCGCCGTTGATCACTGGAACACGGTTCCGGATATCATCGCCACCGCGAAGGGGCTGGCTGCGGGCTTTGTCCCAACGGGAGGCATAATCGTCAAAGAGTACATCACGGACGCGATTCGGCAGGGGAGCGGTTCTTTCGGTCACGGACACACCTATAACGGCAACCCGGTCAGCGCCGCCGCGGTCTTGGCGGTCATGAAGTACATGAAGGAGCACGGCGTCGTCGAGAACGCCGCTCGCGTCGGCGCGAAATTCGGCGAGGGCCTGAAGAAAATCGGCGAGGCTAACCCGATCGTCGGCGAAGTGCGCGGCAGAGGGATGATGTGGGGGTTTGAGCTGGTCAAGGACAAGGCAACCCGCGAACCCTTCGCGAAATCTGTCGGCGCGGCTGTCGTGGCAACGAAGGAGTGCATTGCGCAAAAGCTGATTATCTATCCCGGGAGCGGCATGGTGGACGGGCTGGAGGGCGATAATTTCCTCATCGGGCCGCCGCTGATAACGACTGAAGAACAGGCTTCGGCAATCCTCGAGAGGCTGGAAGCGGGGCTTGCCGCAGCCGCTAAGAAGCTGCTGTAGAAGCAGAAGGGAGCGATGAAGGTGAAGAAGAAATATCTGGCGTTGGGATGCGTTCTGGTGCTCGCGCTGGCGGGCGCGGCATATGCGGCGACGACCTTTGTAACCATTGGGTCGGGCGGCGTCGGAGGCACGTACTATCCTCTCGGCGGTGCGATGGCCGAACTGCTGACGAAGGGCAACGTCAACATTAAGGCCACTTCGCGCTCGACGGCCGCGTCGAAGGAGAATTGCCGCCTCGTGGCGTCCGACAAGGCGCAAATCGGCATGACGATGGGCTCGACGCTCTATCAGGCTTACACGGGGACAGAGGCGTTCAAGGACGACGGCAAGCTGGGGCTGCTTACGCTGATGAACATGTATGCCGCTCCGCAGCACCTTGTAACCACGACGAGGACAGGCATCAAGACGCTCGAGGACATCAGGGGCAAGAAGGTATCCCTCGGCGCGCCGGGCGGCGGCGATAACCTGCTGTCCGTCATGATTCTCGAGACGGCGGGGTGGAACGTCGACAAGGATATCCAAAAACAGCAGCTTACTCAGCCGGAGGCTGTGACGGCGCTGAAGGACGGCAACCTCGACGCCGCCTTCTTCAACTTCGCCGTCCCGGGCTCCGCGGTGATGGAGATCGCCGCGGTCCGCGACGTGGTGCTGATACCGCTTCCGGACGAGCTTGTCAAGGCAATCTGCGCCAAGCACCCGTTCCTGCTGCCGTTCACGATCGAAAAGGGCACCTACGCGAAGCAAATCGAGGACATCAAGACGGTTTCCGACGCCAACTTCCTGGTCGTAGGCCCGAAGATGAGCGAGCAGGTAGCCTATGACTGCATCAAGATCTTCGTCGAGCAGCGGGAAGCGCTGATGAAGATCACGCCGCACGCGGTTAATTTCGTGCCTGATAAAGCCGCGATAGGCATCATCCCATTCCATCCGGGAGCCGCGAAATATCTGAAAGAGAAAGGCGTCGAGGTGAAATAACCTCCGCGTTCAATCTGTCGCGCAAGCGGGAAGGCGTTAGGCCGTTTCCCGCTTGCCGCCTCAAGACGACCCAGACGGGAGTGCTGTTCATGGGAAAACTGATCCTGCCCGAAGATATCGTGGAGGCGGACAACCCCGAAGAGAGTTCAAAACGAAAGCTCTCGGGATGGCAGTATTATATCGTCGCCGGTATCGCCATCATCGCTTCGTGTTTTCATCTCTACACCGCGGCGTTCGGGCTTTTTGACGCCATGACCCAGCGGTCGTGGCACTGGATGTTCATGGGAACCCTGCTTTTTTTGTGCAACCCCATCACCAAGAAGAGGCCGAAAAACAAAATAGACATCTGGGATTGGGCGCTGGCGGGCATGATGATAGCGGCCTGCGCCAATATCCTGATCAATTATGAGGCGATCGCGGCGCGCGAGGGCAACGCGATTCCGTCCGATATTTACCTCGGCGTGATGATGGTCGTGCTCGTCATCGAGGGTACGAGGCGCTCGATGGGCTGGCCGCTGCCGATCATGGCGATGATCGCGCTCTCCTACGGCGTCTTCGGGCCCTATTTCCCCGGCCTTTTGGCGCACGGCGGGTTCGGTATCGACGAGCTCGCGCCCTTTATGTACCTGCGCACCGACGGTATATTCGGCGTGCCGCTGGGCGTCTCCGCGTCGTTTATCTTCCTGTTCGTCCTCTTCGGTTCCTTTCTCAGTATATCGGGGGCAGGGCAGTTCTTCATTGACCTCGCGATCGCGATCACGGGACGCAGCCTGGGCGGACCCGGCAAGGCTGCGGTGGTCGCCAGCGGCTTAATGGGCATGGTCTCGGGCAGCTCAACCGGAAACGCCGTCACGACCGGCTCGTTCACCATCCCATTGATGAAGCAGAACGGCTACTCGTCCGAGTACGCCGGAGCGATTGTCGCCTGCGCCTCTACCGGAGGGCAAATAATGCCGCCGGTCATGGGGGCGGCGGCGTTCATCATGGCGCAGTTCCTCTCCGTATCGTACTGGGAGATCGTCGTGGCCGCGGCGATCCCCGCGACGCTCTATTTTCTGTCGATCGTCGCGATGGTACACTTCCACTCAGGTAAGAAGCGAATGAAACGCCTCGCGCCGGAAGCTCTGCCCGTGGTTAAGGATGTGCTGCGCAGGGGATGGCACCTGTTGCTGCCGATCGCGCTCCTGATCGGGATTCTCGCGTTCGGATACTCGCCGACGATGGCCGTGTTTTATTCAATCATATCGCTCGTCGTGGCTTCGTGGCTGGGCGCGAAGGAGCACCGCATGACGCCCCGCCGCGTGGTCGACGCCATGATCGCGGGCGGCACCGGCGCGGTCGATGTGGCGGCTGCCTGCGCTTGCTCGGGCATCGTCATCGGAGTTATCGCAATAACGGGTATTGGCCTGGCGTTTTCCTCGTTCGTGCTCAGCCTGTCGCAGGGCATTTTGCCGTTTGCGCTCATGCTGACAATGATCGGATCGATCATTCTGGGCATGGGCGTCCCGACGACAGCGCAGTATATCATCACATCAACCCTTGCCGCGCCCGCGCTGAATGAGATGGGCGTCCCGATGATGTCGGCGCACTTGTTCTGCCTCTACTTCGGTGTGCTGGCGGACGTCACCCCGCCTGTCGCGCTGGCGACCTACGCAGCGTCGGGCATCGCGCGCTCCAACGCCCTCAATACGGGATTCATGGCGCTTGCGAACGCCGCGGCCGGTTTTGTGGTTCCCTACATGTTCGTGTATAACCCCTACCTGATGCTACAGGGGGATATTACGCACATCCTGATTGGGAGCGCTACGGCGTTGGTCGGCATTATCGGGCTCGCGTCGGCGGTTCAGGGATATCTGGTGTCTGACCTCAATATTGCGGAACGGCTCGCGATATTCACCGTCCCGTTCCTGATCATCCATCCGTCCTTGCTGACCAACACCGCGGGGTGTCTGATAGTCGTAGCTATCGCGCTGAAGCAAATCGCAATAAAGAAGAAGGAGACGGCGAGGGAAGGAGATGCCGCAATATGAAGAAGAGTATCGTTAAGCAGGTCGTCTCGGCCGCGGAAGCGGTTAAGCACGTAAAGAAGGGCGACACGGTCATGATCGGCGGCTTCAACTACGGGGGCATACCGTACACGCTGGTCGACGCGTTGCTCGAGCAGGGTACCGACGAGCTGACGATTATCGCCAACGACACCGCCTATGCGGACGTAGGGCACGGAAAGCTCGTTACGCAGGGGCGGTGTAAAAAAGTCGTCGCGTCGCACGTGGGCTTGAACAAGAAAACAGGCGAGTTTTACCACGCCGGCAAGCTCGAGCTCGAGCTGTTCCCGCAAGGGACGTTCGTCGAGAAGATACGCGCGGCGGGCTTCGGCCTGGGCGGTTTTCTTACCCCGACGGGAGTCGGGACCGTTGTGGAAGACGGCAAGCAAGTGTTGGAGGTCGGCGGTAAAAAATATATCCTCGAGCTGCCCATGAAAGCCGACGTCGCGCTGGTACGGGCTTACAAGGCGGACCGTTCGGGCAACCTGATCTACCGGGGCACAAGCCGCAACTTCAACCCCGTGATGGCGACCGCGGCGGAAATCGTCATCGCGGAAGTGGACTCGGTGGTTGACATAGGAGAACTCGATCCCGACGCGATTGTTACGCAGGGAATCTTAGTCGACCTGCTTGTCGTAAAAGGAGGGTCTTACTATGCTTCCAGAACTTGATGAACAGACCATCCGCGAGAGAATCGCCGGGAGGATCGCGCTCGAGTTCAGCGAGGGCGACGTCGTCAACCTCGGCATCGGTATTCCGACACTCGTCTCCGACTATATTCCGCAGGGGATCAACATCATATTTCAGGCGGAGAACGGAGCAATCGGCGTAGGGCCGCCTCCGGCCGTTCCGGATCTCAAGTGCATCGGTGCCGGCGGGCGCATAATCTCGCTTCTCCCCGGCGGCAGTTTTTTCGCCAGCGACACCAGCTTCGGGCTCATCCGCGGCGGACATGTGGACGCGACGGTGTTGGGCGCGCTCGAGGTCGACGAAGAAGGCAACCTCGCCAACTGGATGGTCCCCGGCAAAAGCGTGCCCGGCATGGGCGGAGCTATGGATCTTGTCGTCGGCGCAAAGCGGGTATACGTCGCGACAACCCACGTCACGAAAAAAGGCGGCGCGAAAATACTCCGCAAGTGCAAGCTGCCCTTGACGGCTGTCGGAGTAGTCGACATGATCGTCACGGAGTTCGCGGTTTTTGAGATGCGTGACGGACGCCTGACCTTGACCGAGATCGCGCCGGAGGTTACGCCCGAGATGATCCGGGAAAATACGCCCGCGGACTACGCCACAGCAGAGCCGCTCGGCGCGTACAAGGGCATAGAGGTGAAAAACGATGGTTAAAACGGTGATTGTAAGCGCTTGCCGCACGGCCGGCGGGAAATTCGGCGGGCAATTCCAAAAACTCGAGGCCACCGACCTGGGCGCGCACGTCCTGAGGGACGCGTTTGAACGCTCGGGTGTTCCCGGCGGCGACGTAGGCGAGGTGATCATGGGCAACGGCTGGCAAGCCGGCGTCGGCTCTAACCCCGCTCGTCAGGCGATGTACAAGGCCGGCGTCTCCGCCGATACCCCCGCGTACACGATCAATATTCGCTGCGGCTCGGGTTTGCTGACGGTCATGCTAGCCTCCGACAGAATCAAGACCAAGCGCGCGAGCGCTGTTCTCGCGGGAGGCATGGAAAGCGCCTCTAACGCGCCCTATCTCTTGCCCGCCGCTCGCTGGGGCTTCCGCATGGGCGAACAAAAGGCGCTGGACGCGCTGCACAAAGATGGTTTCCTCTGCCCGCTCACGGGCAAGCTCATGGGTGAGCTGACGGAAGAATACACGGTAAAAGAGTTTTCCATCACCCGGGCCGAACAGGATGAATTCGCGCTGCGCAGCCATCAAAACGCGTGCGCGGCAATCGAGGCCGGGGTATTTAAGGACGAGATCACGGCAGTCACGATCAAAGACCGCAAAAAAGGCGATGTAGTCTGCGATACCGACGAGATACCGCGCAAGGACACTACGCTCGAGTCTCTCGCCAAGCTGCCCGCCATCTTTGCCCGCGACGGCGGAACGATCACCGCGGGCTCAAGCTCCGCCCTCTGCGACGCGGCGAGCGCACTAATGGTCACCGACGCGGACTACGCCGCCGCAAACGGGTTGAAACCTGTCGCGGAGATCGTCAGCTACGCGCTGTCAGCCGTAGACCCCACGAAATTTACCATCGCGCCCGTACCGGCGATAAAAGCGGCGTTCGAGGTCAGCGGGCTTACTATGGATGACGTTGACCTGATCGAAATCAACGAGGCGTTCTCCGCGCAGGTCATCGCCTGCCACAGGATGATACCCTTCGACACGGCCAAGCTCAACACCTGCGGAGGCGCTATTGCCCTGGGGCATCCCATCGGTGCCAGCGGCGCAAAAATCCTCACCACTCTTCTCTACAGCCTGCGCCGGACAAAAAAAGAAATCGGCCTCGCCGCCGCCTGCATCGGAGGCGGCCAAGGCGTCGCGATGATCGTGAAGATGGCGTGAGGATAAAACGCGGCGAGTATATCGCTAACAAAGGCGGGGAGTGCATTAGCGCACTCTCCGTCCGAAAATTATTATCTCTTGAATATTCCCGGCGGTGGATGTAAAATGCAATTGAAATCTACGGTCGATGGCGTCTGTATTGTGTGCAGGTTGCTTTTCATTTCATCTCGTGAGTCGCTTACCTTGTGGGATATTTATTGTTTGCGCTTGATTTGGAAATTAAATCTTGTGTAGCGGCTTCGTGCTGTGTTCGGGTTTGTCGGGCGTTTGGAGGGCGCTCAAATGATGTTGTGACAAACTTATAACTGGGAGGCAACGAAATGAGAAGAAGCGCAAAAGGTGTACTCGTATCTGTATGCATGGCGCTCGCGCTTGCGTTAACATTGTGTCTGGCCGGCGCGGCCTTTGCCGCTCCCGCGAAATTCCACATCGGGATCATTACGGGTACTGTGTCGCAGAGTGAGGACGAGCTGCGCGGAGCGGAGCGTGTGATCCAAGAATACGGCGACGTGAATAAAGGCGGGATGATCCGCCACGTCACGTATCCGGACAACTTCATGTCCGAGATGGAAACCACGATCGCGCAGATTGCCAGCATGGCGGACGACCCACTCATGAAGGTCGTCGTTGTTAACCAGGGTATTCCGGGGACGGCGGAGGGTATCCGCAGGGTCAAAGAAAAACGCCCCGACATCATCTGCCTCGTGGGGCAGCCGCAGGAAGACCCGGGGGTCATCACAGAGGTCGCTGATTACAGCATCGTCGTCAACAACATCCTCCGCGGTTATCTTATTCCTTACATGGCCAAAGAACTTGGCGCAAAAACCTTTGTTCATATCTCATTCCCGCGCCATATGAGCGTCGAGCTTCTCTCCCGCAGACGCGCTATCATGGAAGAGGCGTGTAAAGATCTCGGCATCAAGTATGCTTTTGAAACCGCGCCCGATCCGACCAGCGACGTCGGTATTGCCGGAGCGCAGCAATTTATTCTCGAAAAAGTTCCCGCATGGATCGAAAAATACGGCAAGGACACGGCGTTCTTCTGCACCAACGACGCCCACAACGAACCCCTGTTGACGCAGTGCGCGGCATACGGCGGCATCATGGTCGAGCAGAGCCTCCCCTCCACGCTGATGGGCTACCCCGGCGCGTTCGGAATCGATCTTAAGGGTGTGGCGGGCGACTGGGTTGCAATTCAGAAGAAAATCGAAGACGTCATCGTGAAGACGCCCGGCAATAAACGGCTCGGCACATGGACATACTCTTACAGCTGGAGCACTTCGTGCGCGTTGGTCGAGTATGGCAAGCGCATCGTCGAAGGCAAAGCCAAGCTGGGCAACGCAAAGGATTTGTGGGATTCTTACGCGAAATACACAAAGGGCGCGCAGTGGAACGGGTCAACTTACCGCGACGCCAGCACCGGTACGAGGATGAACAATCTGATGATGGTCTATCAGGATACGTACATCTTCGGCAAGGGCTATATGAACGCGGCTTCCATCAAGGTCCCCGAGAAATATTTCCTGATAAAATAGCAAAAGCGCACGGCGCGAAAACCGCAGGCGTGCCTCTCCTCGTCGGAGACAGGTGCGCCTGTGGTTTTTGCGCCGCCGCCCCCGCCCAAAGAGGCAAAACTCGTCTTGACGCGCTCTTCGCCTGTGATAATATTAATCGGTCAAATGACACAATTTGTAAGGAGTGAGAATAAATGAGCGTCATCGTCTATTCAACGAACAACTGTCCGTGGTGCGTGAAGGCGAAGGAATATCTGGCCTCGGTCGGCGTTAAGTACGAATCTGTGGATGTCAGCACGGATAAGGAAGCCGCGGCCGAGATGGTTCAAAAAACGCGTCAGCGCGGCGTTCCCGTGACTAAAATCGGGGATCGCTATATCGTGGGTTTTGACAAAGACGCCCTCAATTCCGCGCTGAAAGAAGAGGGGCTGCTCTAATCCCATACAATAATCCAAAAATAGGGATATAATGAAGCCGTAAGAACTAGTCATCGTCCTTGCGGCTTCATTTTTTTGAGTGTATCTCCGCTTCAGACGTTTGCCAATAATTCGGTAGGAGAGTGATAGTCATGCAAGGCAAATTTTGTGTCAGCGGCATGAATTTTCACGCGTTTCATGGAGCGCTGGAGGTTGAGCGCGAGCTGGGGCAGGTTTTTTCGATCAACGTTAAGCTCGGGTTTCGCGTCGAACCCGAAGACGTTTCATTGACAACGGAGCCGCCGATTCGCGGAGCGGACGTCTATGACGAGACAAAAAAACTCGTGATGGGCTCGAGGTTTCACTCGCACATCAGTCTCGCGCTCGCGATAGCCAAAGCCATGTTCGAGCACTTTGACGCGGCTGAGACCGCGGAGGTTTCTATCGCGCGCAAGCAGCTCTTTATAGCGGGGACTGTCGAAGAAGTAACCGCGGAAGTTTCTTGTGACCGCAAGGAACTCCTTTCATGACGCCATGATAAAACAAACGCAAAACAACACGGGGCTTTCATTCCATTTTGGCGCGGCATGCGACTCGGGCAAATGTCCGGACGAACTCGCGCGTCCGCTGGTGGAAGCCGCGGAGTGGCTGAGGTCGAACGCTTCCGCCAATACAACCTGTTTCGGCTGGTATAACCTCCCCGACCAGGACACGGCTCCGATTGAAGAAACAGCCGCGTTGCTTAAAACCCACGACGCAATCGTGCATGTCGGCATCGGAGGGTCCGCCTTGGGCAACCTTATGCTGCATAATTCCCTGCTGCCGATGTATTACAACGAGCAGGCTCCGGGCAGCGGGACGCCTCGCTTCTACCTCGCGGACAATCCCGACCCGGATAAGGCACTTGCCATTTGGGAGCGCGTAAAAGGGTCGCGCGTCGCCTTAATCGGCGTCAGCAAATCGGGCGCGACAGCGGAGACGATGTCCCAGTTCATGTGGTTCAGAGAACAGATGCGCGAGACCTACGGCGATGATACAGACCGCCACGTCTTGGTCATCACGGATCCGAAGAATGGCGTTTTTCGCGCGCTTGCAGACGCGGTTGGCTGCCGGTCGCTGGAGATACCTCCTTCGGTCGGAGGGCGCTTTTCCGTGCTGTCCCCGAGCGGCCTCGTCACGCTGGCGGCTCTCGGCGGAGATATACGCGCTCTATTGGCTGGTGCCGCGGAGATGAGAAAACTCCTCGAGTCGAACGATGAGCTCGGCGTCAACCCCGCCCACACCCTCGCGGCGGTGCAACGCTATCACGAGCGCGCCGGGCGGCCCATGACAGTGATGATGCCCTACGGAAACAGGCTGGAAACATTTGCGGATTGGTTCGTCCAACTCTGGGCGGAGAGCCTCGGGAAAAACGGTATGGGGACGACGCCCTTAAGAGCGCTCGGCGCTATCGACCAGCACTCGCAGGTACAGCTTTTCGCGGAGGGTCCTAACGACAAGCTGTATACGCTGATCATGATCAATCACCGCGAGGGTGAAATCGTCATTCCTCAGCCCTCCGAGCCGTCACTTGCGCCAATGTCCTACATGGCGTCTCAAAAGATGGGTGAAATGCTGAATTACGAGGCGATGAGCTCGGCGTCCGCGTTGATCAAGGCCGGGCGTCCGGTGATATGGATCGAGGCGGAGAAGATTGACGCCCGCGTACTGGGCGCGCTTATCTTCTTTTACGAATACGTCACGGCGGTGAGCGGGCGCGTGATGGGGATTAACCCCTTTGACCAGCCGGGTGTGGAGCAGGGCAAACGCTACACCTACGGCCTCATGGGACGAGAAGCTTTCGAAGCGGACGCGGACGAGGCAAAGCGCTATTTTGAGCAAGCCAAGAGCAAGGCATAACGGTTTATAACGAATAAAAGCCGAACGCAGACGGCGGCAACAACCGCTCGCCCCTGCGTTCGGCGCGTAACGATGACAGACAAAGCCTCACGGCGACAATCTGTTTCAACCCTCGTACTGCCGCGGCGGGTCCTTTGTTCATCATCGATAATCAAACATTTTCGCAAGCGCGGGTTGGTTATACTGCGGCGTTACTGATACTTTCGACAGGCGCGCTTTCGTAGTAGAGTGTCTCCGGCGCTATGTCGATCATTCCGTCAAGCCACGTTGGAACACCGTAATCGATATAAACCCCGGCAAACACTTTTTCGTCGGCGAGCGGCGCGAAGACGGGTTTGCTCAACAAAGGCACGAAGTCAAATATTTTGACCTCTCCCGTGCTGAATCTCAACCATAATCGGTGATCGTCTAACGGGCGAACTCCGCAAACTCTTATGACCGGGGAAGGCTCTCCTGCGTAGACGACTCCATCAAGGACATACATTCTGCTCACCCCTATCTCAACGGGTCTATCTTGTCAAACGATTCACCCTTCACCGCGCTGTTCCATGCTGCGTAGAGCTCCGCTTCGTGGATAACGGCCCATGCCTGAACGAGTTTCATTTGCTTGATTGGCAAACTTCCGGCCAGCAGATCACCATCTATCCCAACCGATGCTTCAAACTCGCCGTAGAATACGTGAAAATGGGGTTTGTGGCGCTGGGCGTCGTCGCAGTAAAGCATCTTAATTATGATATTAAAAAACCTGCACAGCTCCGGCATTCAAACATTTCTCCCCCTACGGCGCTTTCCCAACTCCCGTCGCCTTCAAAACTTCTTTGCGCAGGTTGGTCACGCCTTTTTATGTATATTATACCCCATGCATTTTACGAAGATGAAAACGCTAGGCGCAATAAACGGCCCCCAACGCCTTCCGGGCATCTTGTTTTTAAACTAAAACCATGATAATCTTCAAAATGAGCCATATGGGCAACACGCGCTCGTACTGCCGCGTTATTACGCGTTCTTTACGTCGATGATCTGAACATTACAAGCGGAGGTGAGCGCAGGTGAAAGGTGACGAGGGAGTACCACTGTGTAATGACGAAGCGCAGGAGAGGCAAGAAAGGTTCGACGACGATTCGATGTGGAAAGACCTGATCGAGCGGTTTTTTTATCCGTTGCTGGAGCGGGCGATTCCGAGCCTTTACGCGGACGCGGATACGGACAAGCCCCCACGGTATCTCGACAAGGAGTTTCGCGACATTCTCAACACGTCGGACCCGGAGATTCACAACTCCGCGCACGCCGCGGATTTTCTGATCGAGGTTCCGCTGAAGAGAGGGGCTTCAAAGCTGGTGTTGCTGCACGTCGAGATTCAGGGACAGGGCGGAGGGAATTTACCGGAGCGAATGTTCCACTACATGAGCCTGATCTACGCCCACCACCGAGAGAATCCTGCCGCCTTGGCGCTGGTTACGGGCCGCCGCCCCGCGAGGGAAGCGACGCAATACGAGTTTGACCGCTATGGAACCAGGGTTGTTTATAGCTATAATAGGCTTGTAGTCGCGGAGTTAAACGAGCGGGAGTCTCTGGAGAGCGGCAATCCGATTGATTTGGCGCTTGCTGCGGCCAAGCACGCGCTGGCCTTCCCCAAGGATGAGCTTCAGAAGTTTCGGTACCTCAAGAAACTGGCGCTGCTTCTCTCGGAACGGAA
>Ga0153940_1001052_pt1 | contig 12823 bp, 10 predicted proteins | sample TSNJ024MetaG_FD_104736 | JGI IMG/M metagenome (GOLD analysis project Ga0153940, IMG submission 104736) | Attine ant fungus gardens microbial communities from New Jersey, USA - TSNJ024 MetaG | ecosystem: Host-associated > Fungi > Mycelium > Unclassified | place: USA: New Jersey, Brendan T. Byrne...
GACTACCATTATAGCAGTTATCATTTTGCTAGTTTCTCCTGTATCAGTTTGGGCTTATGCACCGATGGTAACATCTGAAGGGTTTACGGGGGAAGATATTTCAAATGCAGATATGGCATATTTTATTCCGGGCGACGTTGCAGAAAATTCTATCATTGTTGATTTAAACAGTTGCATGTATTTTGATAACGGAAATGAAATATTTGTTGATTCAGACGGTAATATCTATGATATTTCACAACAGGAAAATCCTGCTCCAAGGGTAATTTGTTCCCATAACATGGTCAGCGGGCAATATGTTTCTCATTCTCCCAATGGATCAGGATGTACCATTACCATATATAATGCAGAATTATGTACAAGATGCTCTCATATAAAATTAAACGAAATGGTAAACAAGATTACTTATACTAACTGCACCCATTAGACTTCACCTCCTATTATCCTAAGAGTATTAAAATGGAGCTGTTTTGCAATGAGAGGGATAGATGGAAAACAAGTCAATTCCTGATTGAAACGATCCATCAGATAAATAAGGACAGAACGCGCCCTGCTCTTTAAAAATACTTTCATATGCGCGTTTCTTTGGTTCTTCCTGATTGGTCATTCTCATTTCCTCCATACGGTCATGATTAAGTGCTTTCCTGCAATCAATCCTGCAGGGTAGCACTTAATTCACTAATCAAGATATATAAAAGGCATTTATGACTTCAATACACTTAAATGACCGGGGGAAATGTCGCAGTTCATCCGAGAGGTTCTTGATGAGTGCTAATAATATATAGGAGTAGGAAAGAAAAAATTCGAAGCCCGAAAATGTGAAATTTATATGGACAATTAACTATAATTGAAAATCAAGCAAAAAAGCGGTGGTAAGCTAAAACACCCTCCAACCACCACAAAGAAATTCTGCCAGTGTTGATACTGTAAACACTCTTTACATATATCCTCATAGATTATCTGCTTATTAACAACTTTATCAAGTATCTCATTCTTTAATCCATAATCATTTATAATATAGTTTCTAATTGTTTATTTTTCACCTTCATACGCTAAACCAATTACCAAAAACCCTTACTTGTCAAAATAGTACAGTTTTCAGCCATCAGTATTTCCCACATATCTATATGCTTTTCACTTACCACTTCTTTAATAGAAATTAGTTTGTTCTTAAATTTCATTACTGCTTCGTATATGCGTTTACTCAAAAATACAAATCTAAAAGAAAATGTCGCTTGACCAGACAATTCATTACTTCTCATAGAAGCAAGTACAATAAATGTTTAATAGACTCCCTTACCATTTTTATATGTCAGCCACTCCAGAATCATCTCTTTTATATGTTTACACATACTTACAGATGGATTCTCTTTATGGTATCTATATACAACACGTAAAGCTTCATCTGCATTTATTGAACGATTTTGTGAAAAAACAGATTATCTCCCATAAAGTACAAACCATTCCTCTGTAAAAATAAATTCAGATCATTAGATTTTAATGCAAGCTCAAGTAATTCAATATTTTTATCCAATACTATGCCCCTCTCTTTACTCTTCCGGTTATGTCATTAAATGAATCCGGATTGTTTCCTATGGTTACTTGTGTGGCTGTTCCTTCCTTGGTTTCGCCAGGTACCCACTTGTAATCCTTTAGGGAATATCAAACTGGTCATCATCATGTCCTGATATTCCTTCATTTTTCACAAAAGAGTATCCGGGCGTTCTGTGTTTACTAAATAAATGAGCTGGTATGGCGAAGCGCAATCCCGTTTGCGCCTGCCATATCATAGAATACCGGTTCAGTTATCTAAGATAAAGATTCTGTGCCCTTATACTCTGCAGTACATAATCCATACTGACGGTTGCCTCCTCTCCCCACTGGCGTACCACATAGCTCTGGTATCCGTCCGTTGAACAGTACCGTAACCTGCAGGTTTTTTTATTTAACCTGATAATCTGGTAAACACCTTTTCCATCGGCTACTGGTTCATAAAGGAAACGATACAGCATGGATTCTGCCTGTATAGCCCTTTCCTCTATTCTTTTGATCTGCTTCCGGTTTTCTTCTTCCATCATAATCCACTCATCCACATCGAACTCAAAAGTATGAAAACCTTTCGGAAGATTTGGTGTGTAAAGCATATTATTTTTGACCATGTAATAATAACCTCCTTATTCCATAAGTATTTTAATAGCATTTGTATATAACTCAGAAGCTTTCTATAGCCTCGCTTTCTATGCAATATATCAATGCATTCATTCTGTTTGTAAATTCAAGTTTATACATGTTTCAATCTCTTGTAAAATAGTCTTTAAGGCGGATACCGTTTATATATCCGCCCTATTCGTTTAAAGTGTATTAATTATTTCATAATGGTCGTTCAACGTATCATTATGTAGTTTCACATTCCACCCCCGTTCAGGATAAAACCCTCCTTCTGTTAAGACGTATTTCTATTATGATTCTTCTTCAGGCTTGCCAAAAATATCTATCCAGCAGCACGCACACATACAATTCTTCGAAAGAAGCTCTCGTATAGGTGCCCTTAGAACCTGAAAGACTTCCTGAATCAGATGTTTTCTTTCATGGAGATATTCATTATATTTCCGCGTTGTATAGTCATCGTAGTAAATATTCAGTGTTTTCTATTTCAGTCAGCATTTCTTGAAAAGTCATGCATATAATCTACCCATACATAGCCATTTATGGATTTAACAAGTGTGCCTTCTTCCTGAAGTTTATGAAAACTTAAAGTACCTGTATCATGCCGTTTTTCGAATTCCTCAGCATTTTTATAAAACCTGCTTTGCCTCTTAAGTTGCTCAGCTTCCTTAATGCTTATACTTCCCCTGATTCCATGCGCCTGCTTTATATTCTGCAAAACCTTTTTTTCCCATTTACTATTGTTGAAAATATGCATCATCTCAAATCCCATATATATACCTGCCAGGATTATGAAACCTTTCCCTATCACAGGAATACGAAAGATAAATACGAATAAAAGTAATAATGGCAACAAAATAATTATTAAATATATAAAGAAACATCTGCTTTTTTTTGAAAAGGTATCCTCAGATTCACATCCGCAGGCACTCATGAATATGGCCAGCAGCAAACAGTAGAGAGGGTTTAGAAATACGGATCCCACATATAACATGACTATAAAGCAGCCTGTCATTATTATTAAGAATGGAATTGATAAAATATTATAGTTACTTCCTTTTAAATAACCTTTAAATTTGCTTATAATTTTCATTGTATATTCTCCTTAGATTATTAGATTTTCAAACAGTTACTGTCTCTTTTTTATATTGAATCATCAATTTTTAATAAATAAGGCAGACTATATATCTGCCCTTCTTTTAAACTTTTGTTTTGTAGTTCAATTAAGCCACTCAATTCTTCTGTATATTGCCTGTACTCATTAATATTTGCAAAAAAACATACTCCAGTGCCTGTTTGGATGATATCCTGCCCTGTTTTATTTTATCAGTTGTATCTAATATAAGCTCCATTCCCTTAATAAGCACGGTTTTATTCAATTCTTTAAGCGCCACATATTTAACGTCAATCTCCTGAGGAGTAAAGTATTTAGCCTTATATGCAATACGGAATTCTCTTAAAAGTGCAAATAAAGTCCCGATTGCATTGTATGACAATACGGCTGCCTGTTTTTTCAGATTATTGATATCTCTGTTTATCAGGAATCTGGCTACTTGAAATATTTTTTCCTCGTCATTACCTTCAACAAGCTTCTCCACATCCGTAACAGTAACATGTTTACCTGCCGAATAGGATACGACATTCCTAAGATCCTGCACCAGATTATATAAATTGATTTCTTCAATATTAAAGTAATTCTCTTTCTCCAAAAAAAGCTGCATTACCTGAGCATCCATAGATGCCCCAAGTCTGCCGAGTTCTTGCTGCAGTATCTTTTTGACTCTTTCTGTGCTCTTCTCTTTTTCACAATATATAAGCAGACTCATTTTTTTTAGTCTGATGTATATTTGTGATTTTGCATTATAATTGCGGGCAACTATAATCAGTCTTCCGGATGGACATGGGTTATGTAAGTAATCCTGAAAAACCTCATTCTCAAGTTCGGCCAGATCCTGTATCTTTACGACCGCCACTTTTACAGAATCACCAATCGGACAGGTAATAAGAAATTCAACCACCTCCGTTGTAAATTCAGAAAATGCTGCCAGATTCAGTTCCGGCAGATTAAGATTACCTGTCAGTTTTCGCTTTTTATAATCAGCCAGATATGGCTCATTACCTATAATAATATTTACGTCCATTAAAACGGTTCTCCTTATCTCATTTGATATAAATAGTTATTCAGTTTCCTGAAACGAACATTCTATGTGCGGGATTTCCTTATAAAAATTTGTCTTTGATGCTTCATCCCGTAATATATACAGCCTTTCTTTTGCTCTCGTCATGGCCACATAATAAACCCTCCTTGCTTCTTCAGACTCTTCCATAAAATCATCCCGCATTATGACAACAGGATACTCCTTACCTTTTGACTCATGGTTTGTTATAAGCGTTACCCGGTCACCAGCTCTCTTTTCTACTCTTGTATCATCCTCTACATCAAGCAAGTCAGAAAAATAGCTGGCCACTTCATAAATGTTATTTACCCTTTGCTTCATCAGCAATTCTTTCATAACAATCAAAGAAGCAGAATTTTCCTGATTCACTTTATAAGCCATGGCATCAAGCGTATTTTGAATATTCGTATGCATTTCCAGTAACGCAAAGCAATCGCTCAGCATATTCAGCATATAAAAAAACTCCTCGTTGCTCATGGTTGAATACGCAGCATAATTTCGGACATCCGGATAGTTTTCCCTGGAAATCAGGCAATGATAAATAGACCGATCATCCTTATATAAATTTTTTTCTTTCTGAAAGAGACATGCATATTGGTAAAATGCCTTATCATCATCCAGATTTTGATAGAGCTTAAGCGTAGTATAGAAAAACAGAAACAATGCATCCATCCTCAGATAGGATTTTGCAAGAGTCCGTGGCATGCTCATCTTCTGATATAAGTCTTCCAAAGGCTGATTCCTGGTACTGAGTATACCAATATCGCCAAATGTATATCCTTCCTTTCTGCACTCATCAATAATAGCTTCTATTGTTTCACACGAGTTCCCTTTTACTAAAATAGGAAGCCTGTCACCTTCAGCGGCTTCCCTTCCATGTACAATATGCTTCTCCAGACGTTCCTTATTTTTCCGGATCATCCCCTGTGCGGCATGCACAAGCGGCGGCGAAGACCTGAAGTTTCTGCTTAACACCACGGTCCTTGCTCCGGAAAAGTGTATGGGGAAATCAATCATATATTTCGAACTGGCTCCCCGAAACCCGTAGATACTCTGATCATCATCTCCCACGACTACTATGTTACGGTGTGTGGCAATCTGATAAATCATGTCAATCTGTGCATTTGAGCAGTCCTGGAACTCATCCACCATTACATACTGATAGATATTCTGATACATTTTCAGTATCTCCGGATGCTCCCGGAACAGCTTATTGCAAAGTGTGATCTGCTGTTCAAAGGTTATAACCCCTCTGGCGTCCAATATCTCCCTGTATTGCTCACAGAAAGGAAGAAATTCTTTGCCGATAGACGGATTTTTCTTAAAAAATCCATCTGCAGAATCAGCTGCAATGAACGCATCCAGTTTTGCCGATATGGATTTATATAAGATATTCTCCGACGCATAATTGAAGCCCGTAAGCGTTGGGGATACACTGAGCAGATTCTTTATCAGTGTCCGCTTCATTGCCTGCGTCAGTAATATAAGACCGGATTCCACATACTCCGCATTTTCTAGTAATATCTGATACCCCAGCGCATTTAATGTTACTACTTTGGGAGTACTATCTTCTCCCAGGTCGGATAAACACCGCTCCCCGATCTCATTTGCTGCCTCATTTGTAAACGTAAGCATCAGTATGAACTCTGCCGGCACTCCTTTACGGATTAATTCACAAATTCTTCCTATTAAGCTGGCCGTCTTACCAGAACCAGGTCCAGCACACACTCTCATTGGTCCATCCTTGTGAAATACCACCTGTTGCTGGTCCTCCGTAAACGCTGGCATTTTATATGCCCTGACCTTTCTCGTTTCTTCATCATGCGTAGCCGGATTAATATTAATAGCAGGTGTATGGCAAAGATTTTCCCACATGCATCCATAACAGATCTTGCCTTGTGGGGTCATAATTACTTTTTCAATTTCCTGCTTCATTATCCTATACTGAAATGCTCCCTTCTCATAGTACGTTGTGTAGTCTAAATTGTGTACATTTGAAGTTTTCTTCCAGGTAATTTCAAAACCCGGAACCAGGTTATCAGGTGTATCCTCTGTATGAGATAAGTATATGGAGGTTACAACAATTTTCGGATACATCTGCTCTAAGCAATACTTTGCTGCCATGGCATATAAGTCTGTATAGGCGGATGTATGGATACTCCTTCCTTTCATGGATCTCTTTGAAATTCCGCTGTGTATTAACAAAGCTGACACCTTATCCCTATCCTGAATGACTAGGTGAACCTTATATTCCAGATAGCCACTTCGATCCGGAGTTTCTACATCCACTTTCAATTTCAAAGGAAATAGAGTCTCCAGAACCGATACTTCATTCCCCAGCCATTTCATGAACCGGTGCACTCTCTCAACATCGTGCCGGATAATTTGGCTTAACTGTTCGTTAGAGAGAAACCATTCCCTTTTATATTGCTCTTCCAGGTAATGGCTAATCTGCTGTAAGATGTCATAATGAGATAATTTCTGCTTAAGCAAGGTACACATCAATTCTATTACCTTTTGATAAACACCGTATCTGTTTTCTTCATATAACAGACGCTCCATCCCGCTAATTTTTTCGCACCGGGAATGCTGGTAGAAAGCCCTGATATTCATTTTATTCTCCTTTCATAAATTAGAGCATTAAAAAAGACCTGTGCCAAAATACACCGGTCTGATTATTTATAGATTTCCTGCTTCTTAATTCCCTGTGCCTTCGTCAGGCATATTTCAAAAGTAAAGCTTTACTCTTACACATAAAAAACTATACTATTATTATAGTAGACATAAACCTTTAAAAGCAATATATAATCAGAAAATAATTAAAGATAAAAATCGGTTGAATTCATTGCATCATCACATTTCGAAATTCTTATGGTAACTGACTGTCCAGAATCCTTTATTATATAGTCAGCAGGATGATGTTATAGATAGACACTCTGCAGTTTTATATCTGAATGATTCAGGATAACGTTCTAACTTATACTCGTAAAAGGTATCTGTATTTCCGCTGATATTCTGCTCTGCCAACACTTCCGTATATCCCCTCTTCACGTCATTGATGAACTCAATCACTAAAAGATCATCTGCCTTCTGGTGGACTTGATCAGATTATCATGCCCTACTAAATTTTCTATATATCCTCTGTTTTAAGTTCTCTAATAATATTTTCTCCAACACCTAATATAATAAATAGATTGATTCCATTAAGCGTTTGTTGGAAACTAAACAAATTATTTATTGTATAAGCTAGAACAGATATTCCACACGCTCCAACGATACCAGTCAATAAGCTCTTATTATTCAAGCTTTTCTTAAGAAATCTGTATATTGAAGATGAAACGATACCTACAAAACATACCAAGCCTAAAACGCCTAGATTTACTAAAATTGATATCCATTCGTTGTGTGCATTGGTCAGTCTTTGTGTTGGAAATTGCTCATTTAAAAATGTTATTAATTCTGCACTACCTGATTGATACATATACACCGACATACAGTCTGGGCCAATACCCACTATTTTTTTCCATAAATTCTGTTCACTAAAAACCATTAGACTAGCCATCCAAGTAGCACCTCTTTTACTTCCCCATTCAGGGCTAAATGTAAAAATTGAACTATTTTCAAATATACTAATCGCTCCAGGATTTGATGTATTGAAGATAATCAATCCCGTAAAAATAATTATAAATATAATACTCATTCCCAATACAATATTCCTTAGAAATCTGAAGAATTTCATTGGTAATGCAAATTTCACACTACATATACGTACTCCTGCCAATACAAATGCTGAAACAAGAAACATAACTATTGGGACGAAACTATTTGTTAACAATTCAGTGGCAGTTTCTTTATATGTAAAGGATTCCGGAAATAATTGCCGAATAGCATATATTAGCAAACATACAGATGACAAAGCGAATAACATATTGAAATACTTTTGAATACGAATACTATCATTAATTGATATAATAAACATAAAAAGCAATACACCAAACAAAGCAAATATCCCACTGCTACTACCTTGTGTAACCAGACTACCTAAACCGATGGCAATATACATAAGCAACAAAATTTTTTGCCAGAATTTATAATCGTCCTTAAACCAATACATGTACATTATTGCAAATAACAACGTAACCATATATCCACAATACCAATTAATATTGCCAATTGTAGATATAAACTGTGGTCGGGCTGATTGCATCTCTATTGGATAAATACCAAATCTATTTAATATAGCAATAATGTAAACTATTGTTGATACTGGTATGAACAGCGCAAGAACCCAATTTTTTCTATTCCATACTTTAGATGTAAAAAAATATGTTAATAAGAATATAAGCTGCGTTAATATTCCCATGTACCATCCTTCAGTCCCACGCGTTGCTTCGTTTCGAAAATCAGTACTAAGATATGAAAGCAATATTGCAATACCATAACATATTACGAAGATGTCAGTTATATGGATATTTTTAATTAACATTTTAATATTTGGTTTATATATAACATTATAAATAATAATATAAATAATTTGAAGAGGAAGTAATATCCCAAAAATATATTTACTGCAATGAAATAAAAATAAATTCTTATCAGTACCTATTTGCGCATATCCATTTGTACTATAAAATGGTAAGACTGATATAATTGATATTAAAAATATATTTAATACTATATTTATTATTGAATGTAAATGAATATTTATTTTTTTCATTCTAGCATGTTTTTTTGTATTATTCTCTTTAATTAATCTTCTTCCCATTTGCCATCCTTTAAATACTGATTTACCATATCTTATCATCTGTAATACTCAAAGTAAAGAAAAATTCAGTACTTTGTGTTCGTCAAGTAATCGTTGAGATACTCCATACATGGCATACACATCATCAATGAGTCAATTAAAACCTGGTCAATTAGTATTTTCAAAACTTCCTCATCTATCTCCTTCTTCTTAACACACCTGCATAATTCAACAATCGCATTCTCCAAACTTAAGGCCTTCTTATATGACCTTGGCAAAATCAATGCATCAAATATATCTGCCACTGTTACTATTCTAACTGATAGGGACAGTTTATCATCTTTTTTATGTTTACTGTCAAGATATCCAGTATGATTGAGTTTTCTATGATGTTTTAGATAGCACCATCTATCCTCTAATCACTCAAATTAATAATCTGATTACACATCTTCGCAAGTTCCATATCATGCGTTACAATCACTATTGTTTTTCCTTCTTTATTCAAATCCAGCAATAGATTAAAAATACTATCTCTGTTCTTAGAATCCAGATTTCCAGTAGGTTCATCTGCTAAAATCATCTCAGTTGGCTTTAATAGCAATCTGGCAATTGCCACACGTTGCTGCTCACCACCACTTAAAGTATAGATTTTCTGCTTTTCAAATCCTTCCAACCCTACTCGCTGCAATGAATCTGCGATTGCCTGACGCTTATTTTTCACATCACTATACTGTAATGCAATCTCCAAATTATATTTAACTGTATCATTATCAGATAGAGCATAATTTTGGAATAAATACGAAACCTTGTATCTGAGCAGTTTTCTTAATTTACCACTGCGAGGGGAAATATTTTTGTTTCCTAAAATCATCACTTCGCCCTCGCTTGCCTTCTCTATCCCACCTATGATATTTAGAAGAGTTGTTTTTCCACAACCTGATTTCCCAGTAATGGCATATATCTTCTTTTCTTCTATTTGCATGGATAAATTATCAATGACTACCTTCTCGCCAAATTTTTTTGTTACATTAGTTAACTTTACCACTGTCATATTAATCGCTCCTTTTATTTATTCTTATATGCAGTAACGCTTATGATTCATTTGCGTCGAAAAACTTTACGTCTATATTTTGAGATAGTAGTGATATAAGTATGTAAACCAAAATATCCAGTATAATTATATAAGGATATAATCTAACATCAGCTTTCTTAAGCAAGGTAATGGAAGCAGCGACAATAACCGCAAAACTGGATTCCAGTAACAATATACTGTAAATATGAAATGGATTATGTCCCAATAGTTTTCTTACAAATATCTGTTTTCCAAATACCTTTAAGTACAAATAAGCATATTGAATAATAATGACGAAAATTAATGCAAGCGCAGGCAGAACAAACCTCACTTCATTTAAAATATTTTTTATCATCCATTCGCGATTATATGCCAGTTCATCTCCCAACAATGAGACAACGATTTTGTCATTAAATGGTGTATTTTTTAATAGTTCTTTCATGTCAGCATTAATAAATATATCTTTGAAAATAGAAGCATCTAAACGGAAAGCAGTATCTTTATACAATGTAATCATATGCGGACGATTTAAAAAATCATATTCCCAAAACGGACTATAATTGTATATACCCTGCTGATCATCAATAACTATCATTTCATAGTTCATATTGTAAAATGGATCAGCCAAATAAAATTCTCCACTTAAATATTCAAAATAATACTCCGGAATTAAATAAATAACATCGGCATTAATTTTATCAATATCTATCCAATTACCGTACATGTCTTTTACTGGATACTTTTTGATATAGTTTTCATTTACCATAATTCCCGATTCGTTACCATACAGAGTATAACTTTTACATAAAATAGCACCTGCGTTATTCAAAATCCGATACGCATGATGATATTCATATAAAATTTCATGATGAATAACAATATCCGGATCACGACTTTGGCTAAACTCCTTCATATATTTTAGAAGGTCATAACCGTCATTTTCATACTCTTTTTTATATCTCTGTGCAAACTGAAAGCTTTCTACTTCATGATTTGTAGCATAACGGATAACTGTGAGCTCCTGCTTGATATTATAGATTTTATCTGATATCAGTGGTAAAAATGTTACGAGAATAAGGATTTTCAAAACATAGTTTACTTCCATCAATCGTCGATTCAAAAGACAATTCTTAAGCAGCGAATAAGTCGGTATAAAGGTTAATAAAAAACAACTTAGTACAATAGTTAAAAAAGCACCAATTGACTGGTAAATTCCAGACTTGGTTAGGTCAATGAGCATCGGAATTGTTCTGGCATTAATAGAGCTTACAAATATAGCAAAGAATAATATATTTGTTATTATTATAGTCGAGATAATGATAATAAACAACGAAGAAAACATCGTAAAAGCTGTTGTTGAAATCGACATCCCCATAGTCTTAAAAATGGCAATTTTTTTAGATTTCGTATGTACGTACATCATCAATAAAAGGAATGTACAAATCATAGCCATTATAATGGTCGTTGGCAAAAAGGCATTAATCTTATCCCGAACAACATAAGGCGTACTTGAGGGCTCCCCTATCCTTGTTAAATATGTACCAAAGCGATTCAAAAAGATTGAAATGCTTTCATCCAGTTCGTCCTGTGAATTAGCAACAAAGGAAATCATTGTATTGGGCATTTCACCCAGGTTGGCTATAGGATAAATATTTACATCCAAATCAGTATTTAATAAATAAAAGTAAATTCCCTCAGAATTATTCTTTCTGCTTGTATAAAAATAATCGTCTGTTTCATTAAAATTGATTGATAAGTCTGTGACCAATCCCAATCGCTGATCTATATTCATATGTGATGCAATATAGATATCATATTGATTTTTACTATAGTCCCCTAAACGGACTGAAATAAGCAATTCATATCGTTCCGTTAATTCTTTGAATAATTCAAACAGAGATTGGCTGTCAAGCTCTCCGCTACTATTATCAAATGCAATCCACTCATGAAAGGCACCTAATTGATCAATTTCAATCTGATTTATGTAAGTTGAATCTTTATTTTCGTAAACATTCATAATACCAAAGAACAGTAAAGTATTGATAATAAAAAATAATACTGCAATTATTTTTTTCATCAAATATTCCTTTCGTCTTGAGTTCAACCTTGTTGATGTGTATTCAAAATCTATGAATCCATAGTAAGGGCACCTTTTTCGTTGACTTTATTAAACTGGCAAAAGGCATGTATTGCTTCGACTTTGATTGGTGCCCTCATTACGAATTCAAGGTTATATTTATTTAATGCAAATTGTAACCAACAACAGCAGAATAATAGTGTGTATGATAAGCATTCTCTGGGCCAGTCACTTTTGATGCAGCCGTTTGCATAGGACCGGCTGTAATAGCTGAATTAAGACCATATCCTTCAACATATGTTGATGTATACGTCGCTTGATACCTTTCGGAATAATTTGTATAGTGGGCTCCGCTGCTATACCCATATCCGTAAACTTGGACTGAATTTGAAAATCCACCGCCATCGGCAAGAGCTATTGTAGCTGGAGTTAAGAGCATCATTGATGCTGCCGTAAGTAGGACCATTCGTTTAAATCTTTTCATATGAATTTCTCCTTTCATATTGTAATATCATATTAGTTACTCCTATCGGTTGAATAATTGTTCTTAATGTACTTGAACCCATTTCATACATTGTATGATTAAA
>Ga0153940_1001058_pt1 | contig 12788 bp, 9 predicted proteins | sample TSNJ024MetaG_FD_104736 | JGI IMG/M metagenome (GOLD analysis project Ga0153940, IMG submission 104736) | Attine ant fungus gardens microbial communities from New Jersey, USA - TSNJ024 MetaG | ecosystem: Host-associated > Fungi > Mycelium > Unclassified | place: USA: New Jersey, Brendan T. Byrne...
CATAGAGCGAATCTCATCTTCGGAAAGCCCCGTGATCTCCGCTATTTCATCGATAGGATAATTAAGCGCCAGCAGTTTCATCAGCACATCATGAGCCAATTCCTGTCTTCCTTCTTGTATTCCCTCCAGTTTACAACGCTCTTCGACTTCCTGAGTAACTTGTTCTGTGACCTGTTGAGTTACCTCTTTCGTTATCTTCTGTGTTAGATGCTGTTCCAGCAGGGAGACGTACATGACCTTTCCCTCCTCATTCAACTCTTGTTGTAATTCTACCCATTTTGCCTTCAGCTTCGGATCCGTCAGCCTTGTTACGCGCTCCAGAAAATTCGCGAGATCCCGCGTGTCTTTTGGGTTCCAGTTCCGTTCCGAGAGAAGCAGCGCCAGTTTCTTGAGGTACCGAAATTTCTGAAGCTCATCTTTGGGGAAGGCCAGCGCGTGCTTGGCCGCCGCAAGCACCAAATCAATATGGTTTTAGTTTAAAAACAAGTGTAATCGGCAAACCGACCGTCATCACCACACAAGCGCCGCGATAGGAGCGCATAGCGCGGTCGGCGGGTTATTTTTTCACTGGTTCGAAGGGTTTGATTCCGGCGAGCGAGAAGTTGCCGATGATCTTTGCCGCGCTTTCGCCGGTCAGCCAGTCCGCGGTTTTTTCGGCGTTGCGGGCGCGCTCGGCGCGAAATCCGAGGTGATCGATCACACAAAGGATGTACGCGCGGCGTGTGCCTGTGGCGGCCATCTTCACAAGTTGTTCGGGCGAGCGCGTCGAGGCCAGGTACTGCGCGAACGCGCCCTGCGTCGTCAGGGTGAAGCCCGCCTCGTCTTCGACTTGGAGCAGCAGACTGAGCGCCCCGCGCCCCGACTCGACATAATTCAAATTTTCACCGGGCGAGAAGACTCCGGCCTCGCGCCATAACGCCATTTCACTCGCGCTCATCCACGTGTCGTTCAACGGAGTGAAGAAAAGCTTTCCCTCGCGGAATATCCGCCTCATGATCTCGGTCGCGGAACTTCCCTCAAGGAGGTCTTTCTCCGCAGGCGGGCCGACTAAAATCAGCTCGCTCGTAAACAGCGCCGCCTGACGTTTAATCGCGCCTCGTTCTTCCAGTTTGCGGATGAACGTGTCGTCGCCGGTGACGACTAACTCATACGCGCCGCGTGCCGTCTCGTCGGCGAGCGAGTCGGCGTCGTCAGCGGACGCGCTGTCGAGCGAGTGCCACGCCGGTTTAGTGCCCAAGGCACCGCCGAGTCCTTTGTCGAGCTCAAGCAACAACAGCCCCGCCGCCGAGCCGTTTTCGTAGTCCAGTATCCGCACTCTCCCAGGCGCGGGTTCGTAAGGCGAGCGGTCAGCCGCGCGCGCATCCCGCGCGGCAAACAGCGCAAAGATCGTCACGACCGACGTTAAGGCGAATAAACACATCCGGGATTTTATCAGGGCCGTCATAATGAATCACCTCATTCACGTGTAGATTATAAACGCAAGGCGCGGGTATAAACTAGTCTTTTCAGAAGAGCAGGTTTTTATACCACGCAGGCCTCAGGGTTTCCAGCTCGTCGCGGCGCTTTGCGTCGTAGACGAGCTTCTTCCACTCTCCGTCCGTCATACGCGCTTTATCCGCGGGGCGCTCGAACTCGTAATACGAATAGACGTAGCCGACCGTGAAACGCGGCCCCGCGGAGTTGTCGTCCACAAAGACGAAGATCCGCCGCGGCGCGCCCGTCGCGGCGTACAGCACGCGATTGTCCGCGTAGTCGGTCGCCACGTCAGCCGCCAGAGCCATCCTCAACCGCTCCGTGTTTTTGTCGTCCGCGGGCCCGAACATTTCCCCGGGGAGCAGGAGGCCGGGCGTGAAGGCGCGGGAGAGCGCCTCGATGTTCAAATAATCCTCTTGGGTGATGGGCTGTCCGCGCGACTCCTTCTCGGCAATGGCGCGCGCGCTCTCGCAAAGCTCCGAGAAGACTGATAATTTTTTGGAATACTCGGCGTCGCTCGCGCGCAGCGACGAAGAGGCCATGAGCTTGAGCAGCCCGCCAAGCTTGCCGGATGCTTCCGCGAGCCTTCGGAAGGCCTGCGGCGCGGGTTCGACATAGCCGCGGGGGCGCGGCGGTTCGTACTCTCCCGGTATCAATTCGCCGACGCCGCCTACCTCCGCGCCCGACTGTTTGACGTACAACACGGAGGTGTGCTTGAGTTCAGTCCATGAAGCCGAGGCGGTGAGCAGTTTTTTCCACTCCCAATTGCCGCCGGGCCTGCAGAAGAACTGCGGTGAGCGGGAGTCTTCGAACGACGCCGACAGCGCGCGCAGACTCGCGGCGTACAGCGTGTCGTCCGCGAGCGAGTGGCTCGGGGCGGACGCTTGTTCGGTCAGCAAGCGCCTAAGTGTGCCATAGCCGCGGTATTTTTCGGCATAGCTCGCGGTAAGCTCGTATGCGCTCTTTGAACCGAGCACCGCCATGACGTCCTCAGGCCGGGGTAGGCTGCGCGGTTCGTTCGGAGTGCCGACCGACGGCGACGTGAGGCGCGAGAAGATATACGCGTCGTAGGCAAAGCGCTTGCCGAACACGCGGAACCCCGCTTGTTCCTCCGCGCGCTCCTCCGGGGTCATGTTCAATTTTGAGGCTGGCTTGTCGGGGATCTTCGGCGGGTGAGCGGCGGATGTCAGCGCCTCGCGCAATTTCTCGGAGATTTCCTCCGTCAGGACGTTGTTTTCATAGCCCGCCAGCACTTTCCGCACGACCGGGGTGTAATCGTCAAACGAATTGTCGTCAGGTTCGCCCATCATCATGCGCAGCGGCCTCGCCAGCTCGTTATAGTAACCCTTTACGGGCGGGGTATCGGTAATAAGGCAGAGCAAAGCTATCGCCGAGGCGTTAAGCCTAGCCTCGCGCCCGTTTTTTACGCCGAGCGGAATCGCGGCGTCGCCGAGGAAGCTCATCGCGCGGAAGTAGCGCGAGAGCGCGGGGGTGGATGTGTAGTGCGAGCGGGGGCGGTATTGCGTGTAGTCGGTGACGCCTCCTGTCACGGCGGAGTTGCCTCTGCCGCGCGCGGACATTATTTTATCGTATTCCATTGCCGCGGCAGGGGAGAGGCGCTTCTCGATGCCGAGCTTCGGATCGGAGAGCAGCGCCAGGGGAAGCGTCAGCATATCGCGCGCGGTCTGGATCGCTTCGCGCGGCGTTCTCGGATGCGCGGCGGAGATTTTCTTTTCGCGTTCGTCGAGCTGTGCCAGCGCGGCGATCAGGTACCTCTCCAGCGCCCGCGATAAATACTTTTCCTCGGTTTTTTGTATGAAGCGGCTTGAGATAAGATGCCACGCGTGGAAGAACATATCCGTGGTGACGAAGGCGGGCACGAATTCTTCATGCTCGTTGTAACTGTCCGCCATGTCGTCCACAGTGACGGCGCGCCGAATTATCGGCGCGGGGGCGATGCGGAAGCCGTGCTTGGCCAGCGCCGCTTGCGTGGCCGGGTCCGTCTTGAAGCCCTCCGGGGCGTTCAAATAATTGCCTCGGACGCGCGTCGGTATATTCTGCGCGGATAGCTCGCCGTAGTTCGGCTTATACGCCTCAAGCCGCAGAAAGCCGTCCTCACGCCCCCATGCATATCTCGCGCTCACGCCCGGTTCGCCTGTGCCGGGGACGGTGTCGAATGCGAAGAGCAGCCAACGCTCGCCCGCCTTCGTCGTCATCTCACCGACCGAAGTCAACGTCTCGCCGCGCAGCAGGCTGAAGGCGCGGATGCCCGACAGCGGACGCTCGCCTGGCAGCAAAAAGAGGGCTGGGTTATCCTTCTTCGTCCAGAAATATTTTTTCTCCGTCGCGTTGTAGGCGGGGAGGGGGCGGAGCGATTTCTTCGGGATAAAGCCGGGGTTTGCTCCTTTGACGCCGACTAATTCCATCCAGCCCTCCGCGCGGCTCCCCGTTGCGGGCTTGGCGCGAAGGTAGTTGCCGTAGACGGCGACGGAGCGGATCTCGGGGTTGTCGTCCGGGAGATAATAGCCGTCTCCGGACAGTTTTGCCTCACTGTACTTGACCCCAGGTCGTCCGGTTACGGGCGTTATGGGGTCGACGACGCAGTAGAGGGCTGTTTTTCCGGCGGCTTGCGCGGGCGAGTGGTGCGGGAAAAAGCCGAGGCAGAGGCAACAGAAGAGGAACAACGATAGAGTGCAATGCTTCTTGTCGGGCATGATGGATCGCCTCCTTGGGGGGATTGCCGGATTCACCCGGCGGTCATTGGTTCCTTGCCTTGTTCCGAATGCGCTGGAGCGCGTTGTCAACGCGCTTTCTGCCGCATCCGAGGATCTTTACCGTTTGGGCGACGCTGCCCCCTTTCAGATACGCGTCGAGCACAAGCCGCTCGAAGTCGCTCAAGTCCTCAACGAGACGAGAGAGTGCCTCGCGGATCTCCAGGCGTTCGTGTGTATCAATGGTTTCGGTGAGGGTGTTCGCGCCCACCGCCTGCTCGTCGAGAAGGTCCGCGTCCATGGGCGACTCTCGGTGCCCGCGCCGCAGGTACGAGATCATTCGGTTGCGCGCGCACGCGCCGATGTAGGCGGCGAGACTGCCGCGCGATGGGTCGTAGGTGTCCAGCGCGGACAGGGCGGCGATAACGCCCTCTTGCGTGAGGTCGTCGCGCGTGAAGCTGTCCCCGCGGGACAAGAGCCGCGCCTGTTTCATAACGACGGGCAGATAGGCCGCGAGCTGCGACGCGTAGCGCGCTCCCTCGTTCCCGCCTTGTCCGGTATGGACGTCGCTGTTGTTACTCGACTCTGTCATGAATCAGCTTTCGCGGAGCCGTGCCGCGCGAGACGCCGAACGCGCCGACCAGGCGAGGCAGAGCCGTTTCGAACCGCTCTTGATCGTTGTAGTGCGCGGCGAGCAACGGCTCGCCTTCCGAGACAGGGTCGCCGATCTTCTTTAAGATATGTACGCTCACCGCGCGGTCGATCGCGTCCTCTTTGCGCAGACGGCCCGCGCCCATCTCGCGCAGGGCTATGCCGATCTCGCGCGCGTCCATGCGAGAGAGCGTTCCGTCCGTCGGAGCGCAAAGCTCCGAGACGCGAGACGCGCGCGGCAGTATTGCCGCCGGGTCGTCGCAGACTGCCGGATCTCCTCCCTGAGCCTCGACGATCTCGCGAAACTTGGCCAGGGCCCTTCCGTCGTCGAGCGCGCCCGCCGCGTTTCGCGCCGCCTCGGCGGCGTCGGACGCGACGCCCGAGAGCAGCAGCATCTCCGCGGCTAGGGCGACGGACAGCCCCCGCGTGTCGGCGGGGCCTCGTCCGGACAGGACTTCGACGGCTTCAAGCACCTCGGCGGCGTTTCCCGCCCACTCGCCCAGCGGCTGCTCCATGTCGGAGATCAGACAGACGCTCTTTTTGCCAAGAGACCGCGCCAGGCTGACGAGCGCGCGCGCGAGCGCGGTTGCTTCCTCGGGTGTGCGCATGAAAGCGCCTCCGCCGCATTTTACGTCAAAGACGAAGGCGTCGCCTCCGCCCGCTATTTTTTTCGAGACGATGCTGCTTGCGATCAGCGGCAGAGAGGGGACGGTCCCCGTCACGTCGCGCAGCGCGTAGAGCTTGCCCTCGGCTGGTGCGAGCGCGAGAGAATGCCCGCTGACCGCCGCGCCGACGCGCTCTATCTGTGATATAAAATCCTCCGAGGTCAAGCGGACGTTCATGCCCGGGATTGACTCGAGCTTATCGACGGTTCCGCCGGTGAAGCCGAGTCCGCGCCCGCTCAGCTTGGCCACGCGCGCGCCGCAGGCTGCTACGAGCGGAACCGCGATCAGCGTAGTCTTGTCTCCGACGCCGCCCGTGCTGTGCTTGTCAACGGCGAGCGTACCTCCCGCGGCGCGGGGCAGCTCGACGACGTCGCCCGAGAACGCCAGCGCGCGCGTGAACGCGGCAAGCTCGTCCTCGTCAAGCCCTCGCAGAAACGCCGCCATCAGCCACGCCGCTGTCTGGTAGTCCGGGACGGCGTCGTCCCTCACATTTTTGACGAACGAGCCCAGCTCTTCCGCGCCGTGGCGTTCCCCGTCGCGCTTGCGCTCGATGAACCCGAGCATGTCAAACATCGGCTTGCTCTTTTTGCCTAATCTCGCGCAGGAACGCGCTAACGAGGCGCGTCAGCGCGCCCGAAGCTTTCGCCATGCCGTCTAAAACCTCTTGGTGATGAAGCCTTTGATCCTTCACGCCGGCGGCGTAGTTTGCGACGCAAGAGACGGCGGCCACGCGGATGCCCATGTGGTTCGCCGCTATCACCTCGGGCACCGTGGACATGCCTACCACGTCCGCGCCCATGGCGCGTGACATGCGAATCTCGGCGGGCGTCTCATACGACGGCCCCGTGAAAGCGATGTACACTCCGCGCCGCAGAGTGATTTTCTCTTCCTCCGCGACTTTGGCGAGCATGTCAAGGTATTCGCGGTCGTACGCATAGGTCATGTCGGGGAAGCGCGGGCCCCATTCGCCGTTGTTCGCGCCGATCAGCGGATTGGTCCCCATGTAGTTGATGTGGTCGTCGACGGCGACGAGATCTCCGGGGTGATAGGCGAGGTTGACGCCGCCGGAGGCATTGGTGATTATGAGCGACTCGACGCCCAGCTCTCCCAGGATGCGTATGGGAAACACCACCTCGTCCATCGTGTATCCTTCGTAGTAGTGGACGCGTCCCTGCATGACGGCGATCGGCACACCCTCGAACGTACCCACGATCAGACGCCCCGCGTGACCGATGGCGGTCGTGCGCGGCCAGTAGGGTATCTCCTGGTAGGGGATGGCGACCGAATTCTCGATCGCGTGCGCCACGTCGCCCAATCCCGAGCCGAGGATGAGGCCCACGCGCGGCATCAGCGTCGCCCGCCGTTTGATCGCGGCGATGGCTTCGGTCGTCTTTTCAGCGCGGATCATGCTGATTCCTTCATCGGTGGCGTCCTTGATCGCCTTGATTACCTCCTGCGCCGCTGTTGGAAGGTCGGCGGCGTCTTTAATGTTCTTGATCAATTCCTGCGCGTGGGTGAAAACGGTCATAAATATCCCTCAGTTCCGTATCAAGATGTGCGTACTTCTCCGTGGTCGCGATGGATGAATGTCCGAGAAGCTCCTGGAGAGTACGCAGGTCCATTCCTCTTCGCTGGAGGTGCGTTGCGAAGGAGTGCCGCAAAACGTGTGGATGTAGTCTGGAGCGGGCAATGCCCGCACGCTTTCCCCTCTTCTGGACGATGTTCCAGAGTGCGCCTCTGTTCATGGGTTTTCCGTTCGCGGATACAAACAGGTTGTCGTGGTTTTTTGCCGCCCGGCCATCACCCTCCCCATCGACCAGAATAGGACGCGCTTCCTCAAGGTATTTTTGCGTGGTGCTGCGAGGCGCGCCGACGTAGGGGACCAGGCGCTCTTTACCGCCCTTTCCCCGTATGTAAAGCACGCCGCCCGCCAGGTCAACGTCGGTCGATTTGAGCGAGCAGAGCTCGCTCGCGCGTAAGCCGCAGCCGTAAGCCATTTCGATCATCGCGCGGTCGCGCAGCGCGAGGGCGGCCTTCTTCGCCGAACGTTTTTCGCTCCCGCCGCAGCCGTCTAAAAGCCGCTCAATCTCGCCCTCCGTCATCACCCGCGGCAGCAGCTTTTCGCGCTTCGGCAGGGGCAGCCTCCCCGGCGCGCCTTCGATCAAGCCGTCGTAAACCAGATACTGCATAAACGCCGAGAGCGTCGCCGCGCGGCGCATTCTCGTGCCCGCCGACTTGCCGAGAGCGGTCTGCCTCTGTAGATAACGGCTCATCAGCGCGGAATCAATGGGATAATAATCTTTTCCGCACTCTTCGCAGAACGCCCGCCAGCTGAGGAGGTCAGACCGGTATGCCCGAACCGTGTGTATGCTCGCGTCGCGTTCATAACTCATATAATCGAGAAAGCTTGTGATGGCGTCGTTTTGGTTGACGGAGCGCATGAGCCGCCTCCGCCGTTATCGGGCAGCGTCGGTTTGGCAGCCGCGCCCAAGCCACCAGTAGAGCCCAACCAGCGTCTTGGCGTCGACGATCTCGCCCGAGGCGATCATACGCCGCACATCCTCTTTGCTGACGAAGCGCGGGATGATGAACTCGTCCTCGTCAGCGGGAAGCTTGTCAAAGGTCAGGCTTGAAGCGTGGTACAGAAAGAGCTCTTCGTCGGTGAAGCCGGGCGAACTGTAGAACTTCGCCGCAAGCGTGATCCGCGCCGGTTTCCAACCCGTCTCCTCGCGCAGCTCGCGAACGGCGGCCTGAGCTGTGTCCTCGCCGCGCTCCACAACGCCCGCGGGCAGCTCGGTTACGGTGCGGTTCACCGGATAGCGGAACTGATCGATCAGGAGCACTTGCCCCAGGTCGTCCTCGGCCACAATCACAACCGCGGGCTCGTGTTCGACCACCTCGCGCGTGTAACTGCCGCCGCCTCGCAGCGTCACGCGGTCAACGCGCAGGTTCAAAACGCGTCCGTCGTAGATCCGCCTGCTCTCAATTTTTTCCTCTCCGGGCAGAATCCCGGTCTGTTCTGTCATACGAATTTCTCCTCCCCGGAAGGACGAAGGCCGTTCCACCACTCCGCCGCCCCGGTCGTTTTTTTGCCCTCAGCTTGTACGCGCGTGAGCGCGAGAACTCCCCGCCCCGCCCGCGCCAACGGGTAACCGTCGCTTGAGCCCAGCAGTGTCCCGGGCTCCGCGTCGCGGCCTTCCGAGCGGCTCAAAACAAACGCGTCGATCAGCCGCAGCCGCCTCCCGCGGATCGTCGTCCACGCGCCCGGCGCGGGACGCAGGGCGCGGATCCGGTTCGCGATCGCCTCCGCGGGCATCCGCCAGTCCACACGTTCTTCTTCCTTCGCGATTTTCGGCGCGCCGGTGGCGCGCGCGTCGTCCTGCGGCGTGAAGCGCCAATCCGCGGCGGGAACGCGCGAAGCAATCTCAATAAACGCCCTCACACCAATCTCGGCGGCGCGCTCCAGCAACGTGCCGGTATCGTCGTCGGGCTCGATCACAAACCTCTCCCGCAGCAGGACAGGCCCGCTGTCCATGCCGGCGGCGAGCTTAAAGACCGTGACGCCCGTTTCCGCCGCGCCGTCCATAAGTGCCCTCTGCACAGGGGCGGCTCCGCGATAGAGCGGCAGCAGCGACGGGTGTATGTTGAGGCAGCCGACGTGTTCTTGCCACGCAAGAATCGGCTCGCGGATGATCTGTCCGAAGTCGACGACAAACGTAAAATCCGGCGGCAGTTTGCCGCGCAACGCGAGTACGGCTTCGTCGCGCGAGACGTCCGCGCTCGCGGCGAGCGGTGTCCCCCGCAGCGTCTCCGACGCCTCCGCGAAGCGCTGCACAGGCGTGGGACGTAACGCTCCGCCCCGCCCCGCGGGCTTCGGAGGCGCGGTGACAATCCACAGCGGCGGCGTCCACGCGGATAAAAGCTCAAGGCAACGCGCGGCGAATGTTCCGGAGCCGAAGAACGCGTATTTGTAAGCATTTCCCATCGCTATACCTCAGCCTTCGCCTTTCGCGCCATTTTTTTCTTAAGAAAAGCGCGCTTGAGCGGCGAGAGATAATCGATCAGCAGTTTCCCGCGCAAGTGGTCGATTTCGTGCGCGAACACCCGCGCCAGGAAGCCCTCTTTCACCTCGTCGTGCTCCGCGCCGTCTTCGTCGCGATAGCGCACGCGGATTTTCGTAGGCCGGTCAACTTCTTCGAAGATGCCGGGGAAGCTGAGGCACCCCTCTTCGCACCGTTCGCACCCTTCTTCCTCGAGGATCTCCGGGTTGATGAGTACGTATTTATGCTCCTCCCACTCAAGCACGATTATCCGCGCGGGCACACCGACCTGTGGCGCGGCAAGTCCGACGCCGTTTGCGAAATACATCGTCTCCCACATATCGGCGATCAGTCTTTTCAACTTCGCGTCGAACTCCGTCACGGGTTCCGTCTTCGCGCGCAGAACCGGGTCAGGGTAGTTCAAAATATCCAGAATGGCCATTTCCTATGAATTCTCCTTAAATGATATCCAATTGACACTCATTATATACTCATTTTGCGCATATTTTACCAGAAAGCCGCGCTTTAGGTAGTGCGAAAACAGTATTTTCAGCGGTTTCGTCGGTGCTTACGGATTACTTGCGCAGATTTTTATCAGATATCCTAAGGAATAATTAAAATACCGCCGGGGGCCCGGCTGTCAGCACCCCCGGCGGTTGTTCACTGCCTCAAAATCGACGATCTATTTTGCGTTTCGTCTTTTCATCAGGCAGAGAATCACGAGCGGAATCAATACCGCAAACGAACCGGCGGCGCAGCTGCTGCTGCTCCCGGAGGATGACGGATCGTCGAAGCTGCCGGAGTATTTTTTCTCGAGGCTCGTCGTCACGAATACGGCGGCAGGGGAGGTGAATTTGCCATCCTTCGCGCCGTCGTCGATTAGGAAAAAGCCTCTGGGTGTCGTAGTCAGGCGCTCCGGCCAGGGGTTGTTGACCGACGGATCGGCAGGTTCGTAGCGATCAGAACGCGACGCAACGACGGGGGAAACCTTGATTGCATCACCGACTTCATCAACGATTCCGAGATGAACAGTCAAATAAATCGTATTCGGGTCGTATTGCGACACGCGCTTGGAGAAATATTTATCGACATCCCCCAACAGATCAAGCTCGTTTAGAGACACGACGGTTCCGTCGTTTTTGAGGATGCCGACTTGGAAATAAGAGAGCATTTTCCCTACGCTTGCCCTCTTCAAAGAATTCCAGCTCGCGTCGCTGATCCCGACGTCGCTCTTCTTGAGCTTAAACTCGAGCCGCATTGGCGCGACAAAGGTTTTTGATTGGTAATCGGCGTTGTTAAGGGGGTCGACATAGATGCCGCCCGCGTTATGCCCCGCATCGATTGCCGCTTGAGTCCGCCCACTCGTGAAAGGAAGGGTGAGCATGTCGATGTCGAACGCGGTTGCGGCTAGGAACCTGTTGCCATTAAGGTCGGCAGGGCCCAACTTGCCGCTGGCGTCTTCATAAGTCCCTATCGTCACGTCAAGCAGATCGAGGTCAGCGCGGTCAGAGTTGAGCCCGGTGAGATCAGCGGAGAGAAACTGCGCGCCCGCTGGTCCGGAATAACGCGCCATCTCGAGCAGGCAATCGGCGAAGGCTTTAGTCATCTGGACGGCGGCTTGCTTGCTCATGCGCTCGTTGGCGGCGTGCCACCAGCGTTCGTTGCCGGGCAGTACGGCACCGTATGCGTTCATTTTGTTCCAGTAGTCGGATGCCAGCGTGCCTCCGGTCGTGCCCTGTGGGTAGGAGACGTTAAGCAACGCCGTCAAGTCGCTGAAGCCTGTTGCGGAAAGAGTGTTGTAGTAGCTCGCCAGCTGCAGCTCCGTCAACGGGTTGTCGTGCTTGAGGTAGAGTGTGGGGCTGGGAAAGGATGGAGCGCTTCCGATGAGCCACCCATTGGCCGTTGGGAAGGCGCTTGTGACCTTCCCCTGTGCGGTTGTGTAGTCGGTCGCATAGTCATACATGCTGCGGATATACAGATGTGCGGTAAGTGTTTCTGATGACTCGTCATAGAAGCGCTGATTAGCGGCGCTGCCTGTTTTTCCCACGTTGTAGCCGAGGGAAATAGTCATATACGGACACCCATTGTCAGTGCGGCGAATAGGATTTATCCCGATATACTCGCCCTGATAATTCTCAACGCCATCTTTCATGAAAGCGGTCGTGATATCGCTTGCGGCTGTCAACAGCTTGAGCGTGTTATTCGGGAACGCGCTCGCTTTGTTTGCTTTGTCGATCAGGTACATGCCCCAGACGAGGGCGTTTTTGCCGTATTGCGGTGTCGGCGCTTCCATGGCGACGTCCGTGTTGATCGTGATCGTGACGCAGTCGGTTCCCGCGACCGCCTCTTCTGCGATTACAACCTTTCCTGTCATATCAGTTGTCATCGCACCATTGAGGGTGGAAATCAGATTGCCAACATCTGTTGTGTCGGCACCGTTTACGGCAAGCGCAAAAACGGCCTTGGACGGGAGCTGCACACCTGAACCGTCACCGATGTCTTTTAGCGTGTTGTCTCCGGTGCGATCCGTTATGCCAAGCTCGCCGCCATACAACGCGAACTTTTTTCCATTATCTGCGACAAGATCCATCGTCGCGGTACGGTTTCCGCTTCCGGAGTTACCAAGGATCACCGGGAAACGTGAGTCGGATGTGAAACAGGCGATGGGCATCTCCTCGCGGAAGAGATATTTGTATGCCCAATTATCAAAAAAACCGGGGGAACTTGCCGGATAGTAGGGTATGTTGACGAACGAGCGAGTTTGGGCGGCGTTTGGGCGCGCTGGGCTAGCATCTTCGTAGCCGCCCATGGCGATGCGGATGCGGCGGTCGATGGGGAATCCTGCGTCCATCAGAGCTTTCGCAGCGAAGAGTGTCGCTACGGTCGGGCCGCTGTCGTCCTGAATCCCCGCGCCGTACATCCACTCGGTGTCACCGATCTTTTTGGTGTAGAACTTATGGTATGCTTCCGGGTCAGGATCACCATTTGAATCTACCCATTTTGGCAAGTTTGTCGCGTTTATTGATTGTGTGGGTGAGTCGAGGTGGCTCAAGGCCATTACCATTTCCGGGGCGTCGGGGTCGCCGAACTCGGCGTAGACGATCTTATCATTCTGCCACTGAACTACAACGGGGAAGCCGAGGTCTGTTGCCGTTTTTACGGCTTCCTTTAACATTTTAACTTTTCTATCATGTTCACCTCTATTTCCCCCCCCCCCCGCGTCATTTCTTACTAAAAAGGGAAAGACA
>Ga0153940_1001059_pt1 | contig 12786 bp, 9 predicted proteins | sample TSNJ024MetaG_FD_104736 | JGI IMG/M metagenome (GOLD analysis project Ga0153940, IMG submission 104736) | Attine ant fungus gardens microbial communities from New Jersey, USA - TSNJ024 MetaG | ecosystem: Host-associated > Fungi > Mycelium > Unclassified | place: USA: New Jersey, Brendan T. Byrne...
CAAACGGAAGTATGCTGTCATCCATCATAAAAACAAATATATTACAGGCGCCATGCAGGAATTTTTCGACCTGTGCCGCGCCCCTACCGGGCCAAGCGCAAGGATTGAATTAGAACGGAGCCGGCTTTAACTATACAGCCGGCTCCGTTTTTTTTCTGTCATAGGAAATTGCATTGATTCCAGTGTTGCGCCCAGAAGCGTGACGCACCGCAGTGCGATTTGTTCTGTTACGTCTTACTTCGTATTTCATTCGTAAGTACTTAAAAGCCTGAGCTTATATATAAGCATACCGACGCATATAAGTAATAAAGTCTGCAGTGTTAGGATGTTAAACCCATTGGTTGGGGGATTGGCTTTTTGCTCGGGGTGCTCCGCGGAAGCTTCAGCCTTATCCGTATTAAACGCTTGGATAGGGTTGGGAGTGAGATCTAAAACAAACCCGGATGAAGAATTGCCCGCAGGGGCTGAATACGTGGAGTAATCATTTCTTGAGGAGCCTGAACCGGAGCTTGAGCCGTTTGTAAATGACGTGTTGTAGGTGGAGGTTCCTCTGTTGCTGCCGCCGCCGCTTCCGCTCTCAATAGATTTCCATTGAGCGTAAAACTCTAAGTCATTCGAAAGCGCGATTTCTTCTCCGGCGGCATAAGACATTCCTGTACCGTCGCTCTGCGTATTCCAGCCGTTGAAGCTGTACCCGCCCCGGGTAAATCTAAGGTTGGGGTCGTTTGAGTAAAGGAGCTCATAGGTGAATGAATCTATGTAGCCCACCGGCTCGGAATAGGTTATTGAATTTACGGCGCTAGATATATTTTCATTATAGGTTACCGTATATGAAAATATTTTGCCTCCGGTATAATTTATATCGCAGTTATTTAACGGGTGTCCCAATAAGCTGGCCGACGCGAATTTAATATTGGGATACAGCGCCGGCGCGTTATCGGGGGGTATGTAAGCCTCCAGCGCTTTGTTGCCGCTGAAAACCGTATCCGGCGATGCCGTTATGTTGGAATATCCTGTGTCGTAAGTATAGATAGCTCCTCCGTTTTCGGCATAGCAATTTTGTATAGTTACCTTATCATGTAATTCCAGGCTTCCGTTTTTATCCGCTTCAATGCCTCCGCCGTTATCCGAACCGTCCAGCGTCAAATTATGAAGGACAAGGCTCGCGCCGGACGCGATAACAAAGTGTCTTTCCTCAGAAACGGTCTGAGTCAGAGTAAGCCCCGCGCCGGAAATAATAATGCTTCTGCCTTCGGCGATCTCAATATTTCCGTTAAAATTAAAGCTTTGGGTAATGGTTATCTCATCGGCTCCGTGATTAATTTGATATTCCAAATCAGCGTAATTATTAACGTCGATTGGCGCCGCCATCACTGCGCAGTGTAAACTCATGATTAATGTAACCAATAGCGTAATTCCAAATAAATACTTAGAGTTTTTCATCATTTGCTTATTATCCTCCTTTTCGTTGTATCAATCCTTAATCTAATTGCTTCCTTTTGCGTTTCGTCACGCTCCAGGACGCAACGCTGGAATCAAAGCAATTTCCTATGACAGAACAAATCCCTTCTCTGCTTTTTATGTGCTTATACATATAAAACACATGAAAAGAAAAAAAGGGACATGTTTTCCAAAATAATTTATAATTATTTAGTTTTCCACAGAATGTGCGATTTGAATAACTTCCTCTTTTGAAAGCTCCGATACCAAGCTGAACATAAAACCATCCTGTTCCCATATAACATATGTTAAACCATCTGTTTCCCAATAAAAGCCTTCGCCTCCGTTTATTAGTATATCTTCAATAAGGGCATCCCCCGTATCGAAGGCTATTGGTGAACCGTCAGGCAGCGCTCCTCTAAAATATATGGTCTGGCTTTCATCATTATGATACTCAGTGCCAATCCTTGATGAGAAAATAAATGCATCGTACACATAGAAACCTTCCGGTATATACGCGGGGCCATACGCTAGCAGGTCAACGCCGCTTCCGCTCTCCAATGGCAGCGTAACACCCGCCGCTCTAAATTCACTGAACTGCGGGAATGTGTTGACCACCCATCGGAAGATTCTTTCCCTTAACTCAGCATTAACGGCCAGGGTACCGGCAAAGTTTAACAGCGCGACCAAAATAAAAATCGCTGCGCTTCTTGTAATAATCGTAACTAGGCTTCTTTGTTTTTGGGCGGACTTAATATATTTCAATTTCCTTCTAAACCTTGCCGAGTATACCGGCTTAACCATAAAAAGCTTTGCGTTTGAAGCCTGCATATATTTTGAAAGCGCCCGGCCGCAAGCTTTTGCCATGCTTTCGTCATGTATCCCCGTGTCATGGGGCAGCCCCATTCCTAAGGTCAGCAGCTCTTTTGCGTAATTAAGCTTTCCAATACAGTTTTCTAGATTCAAAAAGGATTCTGTTGTCGCCGCGTCAAAATTGAAAACATATTTGAAAAAAAGAATGTTGATATATTCCTCCGGAAGAACGAGTATTTTTCCGGCAAGCATATTTTTATCAGTGGCATTCAATTTGCGCTGCTCGGCTGGTTCCTGATAAGCCATGTTATATCTTGCGGCTGTTTGATCTATAGACAGCTCACATGCTAACTTAAGACATTCGCTAGAGAAAACAGTCATTATTACCCCCTTTATTTTCATACATTTTCCGCAGCTTTCCCAGTATGCGCTGTCCGCGTTTTTTAGCGGCTTCCTCAGTGACGCCTAAAAGCTCGCCTATATCGCGGTAGCTGAGCTCCTCGCCCCATCTCATCTGCACCAGAGCTTTATCGTGTTCGGGCAAAGTGTTCACCAGCTTCATAAGCTGCCGCGCATCTTCAAATTCAAGAAGCTCCTGATCAATATCCTGGCCGTCTTCATCCGTAACATAGCTTAGGTCGCCATAGTGAACGATTCGTTTTTGATTGCGGAGCATGTTAAGAGAAATGTTCTTCACTATTACAACACAGAAGGGTACCCTTTCGGGACATGGAATTTGATTAATTTTTTGCAAATTATCTATAATTTTTACATAAGCTTCCTGAACGGCTTCTTCAGCCGAATCTTTATTATGTAAAATTCCTAGGGCTATGTTGTATAGTTTTACATTTTGCTCTGCAAACAGAAGCTCAATCAAATCAATGTCCTCTTGTGAGAGTACAAATATAAACATAAAGTACAAATATATTGCTCCTCTGATAAGAATCTCTGTTGCGCAAATATGTCTCGTAATAATTCTATCATAGGTGCAATTAAATACCAAACGAACAGAGAGAAATACGTAAATTGGACGCATCTTGTAAATATAATTTATTTGCTGTAGAATATAAAGAAAAAAAAGACAACTCGCGTATCATACAACTGGGTCGCGAGTTGTCATTTTGAGGAGGAAAGGGCATGGATCGATATATTATCACAATCGCCCGGGAATATGGCTCAGGAGGCAGCCATGTAGGCAGCCAATTAGCTCAGGAGCTTGGCGTTCCATTTTATGACAAGGAGAGCATAGTATCCCTAACCGCTATAAAAAGCGGCTTTACGGAGGACGCGGTTAAAAACGTTGAAGAAAAAAAGCCCAGCAGCTTCCTATACAACCTGTACATGACAACTACCGAGCTGCCCATACCGGACCAGGTTTTTCTGGCTCAGTCACAGGTGATACGGGAGGCGGCAGCCCAAGGCTCTTGTGTTATAGTTGGCCGCTGCGGTGATTATGTGCTGCGGAATGATAAGGATATGCTCAGCGTATTCATACATGCTTCTGTTGAAGACAGGGTCAGCCGTATACAAAATGATTACGGAGTTAAAGCAGACGATCCCGTAGTGCTGCTGAAAAGGATAGACCGGCAGCGAGGGTCTTATTACCGCCACTTTACCCAAAGAAACTGGGGTCACGCGAAAAATTACCATCTTTGCGTAGACAGCGGTCTTGGTATAGATACAACAGTAAAAATTATTAGAGAAGCCCTGGAAGGGAGAAACAGAATTAATGAGTAAAACGGAAATAAAAGAAAATAAAATGGGTGTTATGCCTATAGGCAAGCTGCTGATTTCAATGTCGGTGCCTATAATGATATCCATGCTGGTTCAAGCTTTATATAATATAGTTGACAGTATTTTTGTGGCAATGCTATCGGAAAACGCGCTGACGGCGGTATCCTTGGCATTTCCTATGCAAAACCTGATGATCGCGGTGGCGTCTGGAACGGCTGTGGGTGTAAACGCCTTACTTTCAAAAAGCTTGGGGGAAAAGAATTTTGAAGAAGTCAACAACGCCGCTAATAACGGCGTTTTTCTAGCGATAATAAGCTGGATGGCGTTTGCTGTGCTTGGCCTGTGTTTCAGCCGGTATTATTTTGAAACTCAAACAAGTAACGCGGAGATACTGGAGTACGGCTGTGATTATCTTTATATTTGTACAATCGCCTCATTAGGGATATTTGGTCAGGTTACCTTTGAAAGGCTGCTGACGTCCACAGGCAAGACTTTTTATGCCATGATAACCCAGCTTTCGGGAGCGGTAACTAATATTATCTTAGACCCGATTTTAATTTTCGGCTTGCTCGGATTTCCAAAGATGGGCGTTGCTGGGGCGGCATTGGCTACAGTTATAGGACAGTTTGTCGGAATGTTTTTGGCTATATTTTTTAATGTGTCGGTAAATAATGAAATCAAGCTAAAGCCGAAGGGATTTCGTCCAAATCCGCGTACTATCCGACAGATATATTATGTTGGAGTACCTTCTATGGCTATGATGGCCATAGGCTCGGTGATGACATATGGCATGAACAGGATACTGCTGGCGTTTACTTCTACGGCCGCGGCAGTCTTTGGAGTTTATTTCAAGCTGCAAAGCTTTATTTTTATGCCTGTATTCGGAATGAATAATGGTATTATACCAATACTCTCCTATAATTACGGCGCGCATAAGAAGGATCGCATAGTCAAAACTATTAGGCTTGGGGTTATTTATGCCTTAGCAATTATGCTTATAGGCTGTTTGATTTTCCAGCTTTTTGCCCCGGAATTGCTGTCCTTGTTTAACGCTTCTGAGGAAATGCTGAATATCGGAGTGAAGGCCTTGCGCACCATAAGCTACAGCTTTCTGTTCGCAGGCTTTTGCATTGTATTAAACGGAGCTTTTCAGGCTTTCGGCAAGGCAATGTTCAGCTTGTTGATTTCCGTAACCAGACAGCTTATAGTATTGCTTCCAGCGGCTTATCTTTTGTCCCGGACCGGCAGGCTGGAGCTGGTATGGTTGGCTTTTCCCATTGCGGAGCTGGCTTCTGTTAGCTTAACATTAATTTTTATGGTATATTTATTCCGTACGGTGATAAACTGTATTCCTGACACTGAGTCTACATCTAAAATAGAAGCTTCATCAGAAGGAATAAGCAAGGAGTAGTATCATAATGCCATCGTTGTTGCCTTACAAAATCAATAAAGGACAAATACTCAATATCGTTTCCAACCCCGATACTTACCGGCGCGGTGAACGTTATTATACCGAGGGCAAGGTGCTTGAGATCAAGGCCCGAAAGCTGAAAGAAGCCATTGCGGTGGAGGCCTGTATCAAGGGAAACTATAAAACTTATACGTCCACCGTAGAGTTTCATGCCGGCGGACAGTTTAAGGATTATAGCTGTACCTGCCAGGCCCATAGTATTTGGCAGGGCGGCTGCAAGCATGTGGCCGCGCTTTTGTTTTATTTGCTGGAGGAGGGGAAGGACAAATGCTCTATCACCCAGGAAGATATTTGCCGGCGAATAAATGATTCCTTCGCCAAGCAGGCCGCGTCTGAAATGGAAAAATACCTTGAGCCTTCAACCGAAGAATTGATTAGCCTCGCGCCTGTTTTAAACGTGGATGAAAGAAAAAATTGCGTCCTTACTTTTAATGTGGGCGCGAAGCGTAAGTATCTGATAAAGAATATCAGTCAATTTCTAAACGCGATAAAGCAAGAGGAAATAGTATCCTACGGCAAGGAGTTAAGCTTTGCGCACAAGTATTCCGCTTTTGAGCCGAAATCCCAAGGTCTTATCGACTTTATGCTAAAGGACTATACAGGCAGCCAGAAGCTCCTTGACCAGATGCAAAGCTACTCTTGGGGATACCGGCATAATAACGGAAAGCTTGCGAGACAGCTTGCTTTGTTTTACGACAGGCTCGACCAGTTTTTAGAATTGTGGGACGGACGGGAAATTGAAGCCGATATTTATGATATGGAGGAAAAGAGCCTTCTAATAGAATTGGACAAGCCCCCATATACTCTATCTATTAGAAGTGAAGGGGAAAAAGTTATACTTGGAGGCTTGCATAGCCACTGCGTACTTATTAAGGGGGCCGATCATCATTATATTATTATGCCCGGCTCCTTGCATCGAGGGAAGCCCGAGGATGTCGCGCTGATGACCGGCCTGCTGGATGAGTTCCAGCTTCTTTCAAGACCGGAGTTGGTTTTTGAAGGAGACCGAAAGGCCGCGTTTATAAATTTTGTTTTACCAAAGCTGAAGGCTTTAGGGCTTTTGGACGAAAATACGGCGCTGCCGGAATCGGTGGTGTTGCCGGAACCCATATCCTTGTTTTATCTCGATATGGAAGAAGGGGATATAGCCCTTAAGCTTTCATTTAAATATGAGGATGGGGATATCAACCCTTTGGAGGCCTCATTTAAAGCGGATTGCCCGCTGAGAAATCTGTCTTTTGAGCGAAAATGCCTGAAAACAGTTAACAGCTTAGGCTTTAGGCCGGAGGCAAAACGCAATGTTTTTATGCTTTCAGATGAAGATACCATATTTGATTTTATGATGAAAGGGATAGAAGATCTGGGAAACGAGGGAGAAGTATATGTTGCCGAGGGCTTCTCCAGAAAAGCCGCCAGAAAAACCAGCACCAAATTTGGAGTAACGCTTAACGGAAGCCTGTTGGAAATGCGGATAGATACCGAAGGCTATACCTTAACTGAGCTTTTGGAAGCTCTTGAAGCCTACTCTAAACGGAAACGCTATCACAGGCTTAAAAACGGCCGGTTCTTAAATTTGGAAGATGAAGCCTTGCAATCCGCCGCGGAAATGATTATTTCTCTGGATATTCCTAAAAAGGAGCTGCAAAAGGGTAAAATATCCCTGCCTAAATACAGGGCTGTTTATCTTGATAGTATTTTAAAGAAGCACGGATATGAAAAGGATAAGGAGCTTCAAGAGTTAACCGGTGTTTTTGATAATATGGGCCACGGAGAATTTATAATTCCGGATTCTATCGAAAGCAAGCTGCGCTCATATCAAAGGATAGGCTTTAATTGGTTAAGCTCCTTAACCCGATATGGCTTCGGCGGAATATTGGCTGACGATATGGGCTTAGGGAAGACGATTCAGGTCATTGCGCTGCTGCTGGCTCAGGACAAGGAGCTTCCTTCGCTGGTGGTGTGTCCTTCGTCCGTTTTGTACAATTGGCAAAGGGAAATAAAAAGGTTCGCGCCGGAGCTGGAGGCCATGGTTGTAGCCGGCCAGCCCTCTAAAAGGCAGGAGCTTTTGCTGGGCGACAGGGCCCAGGTGTATATTTCCACCTACGACACTATGAAGCGGGATATAGAGTTTTATGAAGACATGGAATTTCAGTTTGTAATCGCGGATGAGGCGCAAAATATCAAGAACCCTCTGACCCAGAGCGCCCAGGCTATAAAAAGCCTGAAAAGCAGAGCAAACTTCGCGCTGACAGGCACTCCTATAGAAAACTCACTGATAGAGCTGTGGTCTATATTTGATTTTGTAATGCCGGGTTACTTGTACAGTAATCATAAATTTATCAGGCTTTACGAAAATCCAATTATAAAGGAAAACGACAATGGCCGTGCGGAGCAGTTGAAAAGGCAAATAGCGCCCTTTGTTTTGAGACGGACGAAAAGCGATGTTTTAAAGGAGCTGCCGGAAAAGGTGGAAAGCAATCTTTTCGCGGAAATGGAGCCTGAGCAGAAAAAGCTGTACACCGCCCATTTAATGAGCGCGAGAGGCGAGATGGACGAGCTTTTGCATTCGGGGGCGGCCGAAAAAAACCGGTTTCGCATTTTGGCCGAGCTGACCAGGCTGCGTCAGATTTGCTGCCATCCGGCATTATTTTTAGAAAATTACAGCGGAGGCAGCGGAAAGCTTAAGCTTGCCATGGAAACTATCATTTCTACTATAGAAAATGGCCACAGGATATTATTATTTTCCGGCTTTACCTCCATGCTTTCCATATTAAAGGAAAAGCTAGAGGATAAGGATATAGCTTATTATTATTTGGACGGCGCTACCGATTCAAAAAGCAGAATGCAAATGACGCTGGAATTTAACGCGGGGGCAAGGGATATTTTTCTTATTTCCCTAAAGGCCGGAGGCGCCGGTCTTAACCTGACCGGAGCCGATATAGTTATCCACTATGACCCGTGGTGGAATCCTGCGGTAATGGAACAAGCGTCGGACCGCGCTCACCGCTTCGGACAAAAGAATGTTGTGCAGGTGTTTAACCTTGTGACCAAGGACAGTATCGAAGAAAAGATTTTAGATCTGCAGGAAAAGAAGAAGGATCTAATAGATAAGGTTATTCAGGAAGGCGCAAGCTTTATTACCCGTATGTCGGAGGATGAGATACGGGGGTTGTTTCAGGAGTGAATATGATTAGCCAGGTGTAGTTGTGTCTAGTGCCCTCTGCCTCTTAATAAACACTTCCAATTTATAAGCATTCTTATTTAGATATATGAAATTAATTTTCAAATATTGGTATAAGCGCTTGACAATTTGGCAATTATGCGTATAAACTAACACTGTACCCGTATTTGTAGATTGGAGTGATTATAATGCTCATAGGGTTTACGTTTAAAAATTTCATGTCATTTTATGGGGAAAATATTTTTACCATGAAAGCAAGCGCCGATACAAAGTTTTATGAGCTTAATACCGTAAAAACAGAATACGGCAGATTGATAAAGAGCGCGTTTGTTTTTGGGGCTAACGGCAGCGGTAAATCCAATTTTATAAAAGCCATTGATTATATGAAAAGTATAGTACTTGCTGAGCTAAGTTTGCAGAGCAAGATGGTTGCCGGTATAAATAATTTTATATTCTCTGAAATTGCAAATGAAACGCCCAGCATTTTTGAGGTTGAGTTTATTGCTGACGGTCTGGTGTATGAGTATGGCTTTGAACTGCTGAATGGCGAAGTTAATAAAGAATATTTGTACAAAAAAACAAAAAGAATGACTCCGGTTTTTATTCGCACAAGTCCCGATTTTAAAGATATATCGTTAAGCAAAGATATGGATAGCGTTAAAGGGCTTACAAAAAACACGCGTCGTGACACCTTGTTTTTATATTGGGCAAATGGCGGTAATAATGAAATGGCAATGACGGTATATCGCTGGTTTGAGAGCATACAAATTTTCGACACAGAAGACACAATCCGTCTATTAAGCGCAACTATTGAATATTTGGAGGAAAACTCAGGCGGCAAAAACAGTGTGCTTGATCTGCTTCAAAAAGCAGATGTAAACATACTTGATTTTGATATTGAGCTGTCAGAGGAGAATAAGTTTATAAATAAAGCCCTGAAAAAGAGTGTTGCTGAAAAAATTCCGCCGGTCAGGTCTGTGAATCTAGTAACAAAGCACCATTTTTATAATGAAAAATGGGAAAAGTCAGGGATTGTTTCCACGCCTGTATCTTTTGAATCTGCCGGAACAAGGAAGCTGTTTGAAATCGCCGGGCCTGTTATAAGGGCTTTGGAAACCGGAAGCGTTGTGTTTATCGATGAATTAGATTCACAGCTTCACCCGATTCTTGTGAGGTTCCTGGTTATGATGTTTAATTCCATCAGTAAAAATCCTAAAAACGCTCAGTTAATTTGCAATACCCATGATGTCCTTTTGCTTGATGAGGACATTCGCCGCGACCAGGTGTATTTTACTGAAAAGGATGAATACGGAGTAAGCAAGCTGTACTCACTGACAGATTTTAAAGGTGTCCGCAAGGAAAGCAAGCTTTTAAAACAGTATTTACTTGGGGCCTTTGGAGCGACTCCGAAACTTAAGGATTATTTTACGGCGAAAAAAGTGTAGGAGAGACGCTTATGAGTATGGATAAGTACAAGCGCAGACCTCCGGTGTTGCGGCTTCGGGACAAGGTGCTTGTAATGTGCGGAGGAGAAACTGAGGAAATATATTTTAATCATTACAAAAATAGGCACAAAAAAGATTTACAGAATATCAGTATAAAAGTTGTCGCTCATAAAAAGAGTAATCCTTTGGCGGTAGTTCGGGCAGCGTTAGAACAAAAAGCCGATTATGATGAGGTTTGGACTGTATTCGACAAAGATGATTTTAAGGATTTTGAAAATGCAATTAACCTTGCGCTGAGCAACGGAATAAAATGCGCCTTTTCAAATGAAGCGATTGAATATTGGTTTTTTCTGCATTTTGAAAACAAAACAGGTTCTATGTCAAGAACTTTTCTCAATTCCGAGCTTGAAAAGAAACTAGGCTTTGAGTATGACAAAGGCGCGGAGACCATTCAGAGAACTTGCGGTAAAATAAGCGGCAAGCTTCTCACCGCAGAGGAGAGAGCGCAAGTCGGACATGAACGACATATTATCAATTCCGGCGGCAATCCATCCGATTGGTGTTCCTGCACTACAATCTACGCGTTGACAAAAAGGCTGCGTGAATGGAGCAAGGCAAACAAATAGATAAGAATTTGCATAACAAAGGCGCGTTGCACCATAGATAGCGATTGTAAATATCATCAGCTTTATAAGAAAATAAAATAAAACAAAAGCACGGGAAATGCCGATTCGGCATTTCCCGTGCTTTTATTGTGTGCTTTCGCTTCTTTTAGGTTTTGCGTTCAGAATATTACCGCAGTTGACGTACCAATACATGCTCCAAGGCTGATTCCAGCTTTATGCGGGATGCCAAAAGGCAGGTTTTGATTTGCTCATCTTTCTCCTTGGAGGAACGGAAAATCGGGGTACTGACGCTGATAGCTGCTATCACTTTCCCCTTTGCGCGGAGGGGAACCGCAAAGCATTTTACATTTTCCTGAGTTTCATGTTCGTCCACAGCGAGTTCTCCATTACGTACACGCAGTATCTGATTGTAAATTGTCTGCAAATCGGTGATGGTATAGGGTGTGCGTTTATGTAATGAATCACCACATAGGGCTTTGATCTCTTCATAACTCATTTGGGATACCAGCGCCTTGCCCAAGGCGGTGCAGTAAAAGGGCAGGCGTTTGCCTATGTGGGAAATCAGACGAATAGGTTCGGGTGATTCTACCTTGCCGATATATAACACCTCGTTTCCATCCAGGATACCCAACTGACAGATTTCCATACATTTTTCTGTAATATGCCCCATTTCTTCCAGAACCAGGTTGTAAGTGTCGTTTTTTCCAAGGTAAGACGCCCCTACCACATAAGCTTTTACAGCAATACTATACTTCATTGTCTGGGGATTTAGGTAAATATGATTGCGGTCGGCTAATGTGTGAATAATAGGAAAAAGGCTGCTTCGAGGCATTCCCAAAAAATTGGAAATCTCGGTGAGCGTATGCCCTTCTGATGAAGCGGCAAGGAGTTCCAGAATATCAAGTACGCGTGCCGTGGAGCGGTGATGTTCCATCAAAAAATCTCTCTTTTCATTTTAAAAATAAGTGATTATTATGATAGCAGACAGGCGGCGGCATTACAAGCCGAAAAGCCGCATTGTCAGAGTGGTAGAATAAAACGCATAAAAATTGGCAAATCTATCAATTTTCTTAATAGTAACCAATAGAATGAAAAAGACTATTAAACAAAATGCCTAAAAATTATAGCCATTATTTAAAAATCATATTTACTATTGACAGGTAATAGTCAGATTGATATAATCGATTTGTATTTCGGAATTCAATTCGTATATACGAATTATTGTATCTTAACTGAGTACATTTTTTACAAAAGGAGGCTTCGCGATGTGAAAGTGGTTTTGATTGATTCGTTTTACTTAGAGGAATTCGGTTACGAAATTGAGAAGAAAATCTTCGCCGACCACAATATTCAATTCAGGATGGAGAACTGCAGAACAAAACAACAGATTTTAGATTGCTGCCGAGACGCCGATGTGCTGCTTTCCATTTATACCAGTGTTGACGGAGAGATGATGGATGCCTTCCCTAACTGCAAAGGGCTGATCCGCTACGGGGTAGGGTATGATGCCTTTGACCTGGACGCAGCCTCTCAAAGAGGTATCCTTGTTTGTAACATACCGGATTACTGTTACCCGGAAGTGGCCACTCACACAATGGCGCTTATACTGAATGCGTGCCGGCAGGTCTGTTACTTCACGAAGCAGGTAAAGGCTGGTAAATGGAATGATAATCCGGGAATTGTCATGCGCAGGCCCGAAAGCCAGACCCTGGGTCTGGCAGGCTTTGGAAATATCGCCAGGCTTGTGGCAGAGTACGCCAGGCCATTTGGGTTTTCGATGGTCGCATACGACCCCTATGTATCGACGGAGGTATTTCAACACTATGGTGTTAGGCCGGTTACGCTGGAGGAGCTGTTTTCCACGGCGGACATAATTTCCTGTCATATTCCATTAAGCAAAGCTACCTGTCATCTGTTCGACAAAGACGCGTTCCGTCTCATGAAGGACGGGGCAATCCTGATCAACACCTCCCGCGGCAGTCTGGTTCATGAAGGTGACTTAATCGAAGCTCTGCGTTCAGGAAAGCTTGCGGCGGCAGCCCTCGACGTTACGGAGAGTGAACCTATCCGTACGGC
>Ga0153940_1001061_pt1 | contig 12779 bp, 12 predicted proteins | sample TSNJ024MetaG_FD_104736 | JGI IMG/M metagenome (GOLD analysis project Ga0153940, IMG submission 104736) | Attine ant fungus gardens microbial communities from New Jersey, USA - TSNJ024 MetaG | ecosystem: Host-associated > Fungi > Mycelium > Unclassified | place: USA: New Jersey, Brendan T. Byrne...
CTCGTAGCCAATCGTCCGGCGAACGAGCTCATAGACCTATATGTGACACGAGAATCCGACGATGGGGTGGGCGGCAGTTGTCCTTCGTTCTCCATCATCTGCTCAAAAAGCGTCCACTCGTGGCTATTCTGACTATGCATTGGATGCTTTGAAGACGTGCGAGCCGAGATAAATGCGCTCTCTCTCTGCCTATGTGTAGCGGTGGGAGGAGAAGATATGTTACCAGGTCTAGAACTCCGCCAGGGCAAAAAAATACTGGTTGAGTCTGACCCTTCAGATGTGGCTCTGCTCCTTTCCCTCTCAGGTACACCTCCACTTGCCGACAAGCAATTCCCGAGAGAACCTTCCTGCGCGGTTTCTGGGAAATTATATATGGAGGTAGAGACGACACCATGATTACGTGGTATTTCCCCTTCATTTCGAGAATTGGCGATAGTGATTGGGTCGCTGAAGGCACAGGCACACTTGACACATGACGTCGAAGCGGGCCTGGGATTGTGTTGAAATGACATCTTTGTTTGAAAGTGTGAGCGATTCGTAAACTGAGTGGTTTGAAACACGACTGGAACGCTCAAACCATTATTCACAAACAAGCAGCGAGAGAGAAAGGCAATCAAGTGTCCTACCTATACCAAGACATTTTAAAGCTGTAGAATCTCTTGGCATACTTCTTGTCACGCACAATGTATGATGCCTAACTCCGCGCACGAATCACTCCAAAAAAGCGGACCTCAGGACGCAAAGGAACGTCCTTAATGTGGACGGATGCGACAAGGTTGTTCAATGTCAATGTCCAATTTGGTGATATGTCAATGTCCGAGATAGAGATATAAGTAAAACAAGACAATCCTAATAGTCTGAATAGTGTAAGAAAAAAGGACGAGAATCGACTAGCAACTACCGCACATACTATACCGACATATAAACCGTCCACAAAGTTAAATCTAAAGATACATGTAACAAATTATCGTGTTTACTTTTCAAGTCCATGCGAGTCCGAAAAGTGAAGTTCAAGTTCATGTAGATGAAATCGTCAGTAAAGATCATGAAATCATGAAATATACGAAAGGCAACACGTGGAATGTTTCGTGCCCCCTGTTAAGTGTCCGGCCGAAAGCATGTGTATGGTTAAAACAGAGATCCTGTCCGTAAAAGTCCATGGTCCGTTCGCATCATTCTGCGGCGTTAACTAGGCAAACAATACAAAAAAGAGTCGGGTTAAGTCCATGATAGAATCATTCATGATAGAAGTCGTTTCTGGAGTTTGTTGAGAGCAGACGCTGCACGAAAATTTCAGTAAAGTATGAATTTGATTGGTAGTGACTTACTAATAATAGGGTAGTGTGTAGAAAACATGGTCATGGTATGGAGGACGACGTTGAGTTCATCACGCACTTCGCTTGTGCTTATTGTCGGCCAGGCAGATTCCAGAGTGTTGAGCTCTATGACAAGGTGATCTGCGACATTCGACCAACACGGCTAGATACTCGAAACTCAGTTCAAAGCTCATGATGAGGATGAGATGCTTACTGCAAGGATAGGATCAAGGAATGGATAATCCTGATCGTTAATTTGCTTCATTACATTCACACAAGCTCTAGCTGCACGAGAGCATTTCGCGAACGATACGGAATTATCGTGAGCAGTGGCATGGTGGAGATGAATCAAGGCATAGTTAGCCAAAGTATGAGCAAGAATCAAGCTCTGTCTCTCTTCGGGGATGATTTGGTTCAGCTGATTGATCGGGATGAGCATAGAGAGGAAAAGACCAGTGGTCTGGTCGAGATTAGTCACTTCATCAGAAAACCTCCCATTTTGCTTTGCTCCAGCGTGATCTATGAAGTTTCCGTCAGAGATTGAGGCAGTACAGCGGCCATTTCAATTACTCACTGACGACAACGTCTGCCTGAGAAAGAAGGGCTGATGCTTTGACTCGAAGAGCCGTGGCCGAGAAGCCTCCAATTGACAGATCCCCATTCAGGAAAGCGCGAATGGTTGGGATTGGTGTGCATCGGCCCACAAGGCCCTAAATTTACAATGTGGCTTCATGTCAGACACCTACACAAATAGTCAAATTCACGAACCGTTTCATAATCATGGACTTCCTGGGGCCATGGACAGCTGATGATGTTCCTGGCATCCGGACCGTCTGAGATTACCGATGGTTTCTGGAGAAAAGTCGACCAACAGCGATCGAGAACAAAAACCTGCCAGAAGGCCAAGATTCGAGAGTCTTCCTGGTTTGAGGGTTTCCCTGGTTTGAGGTCAAAGTCCTCAAAATGGCAAGTTGAAGCCCAGAAGTCACGCTGATAAACATCACGACTAAGACCAACATGAATCGCCAGAGCGGCGGCAGCGTTGACGTGATAACCTCCCTCAAAGATCCTGCCATTCGCAAAATAGTACATTGACAAAAGGCAGGAAGCTTGTATGACTTCAACGACTCGATCAGTTGACTTAAGCGCTTCTGGTAGTGCCTCGAGGACATGTTGGAGGTATAAATCTTCTTGCTGACAAAGGGGTTCTGGCCGTGAGATAAAGCAGGCCCACAGATAAATTGAATTCATCAAGATGGGATGGGGTTGCTCTGATGGAGGGCGATGTAGGCTTTCACGGATCCGCTGAACGTTGATTCCTAAACTGCATTGTTGTTGATGGGGAGCGAAGATGTCCAGACTAAGAAGAAATGAGCTGATTCCCGCCTATGGACCACGTAAGAAAGCACCTACAAGAGGGTACCAAACTCCACTGATATGGGTAAATGTGATGATTGTGGCTCCTCATAGTAAACTGTCTCAGACAAGAAGGGAGTAGGTGATGGAGAAGGGACATTCTGGCGCCAAATCGGAATCACAATCAAATAAGAACTAAGACAGCGTACCTGAATCCAAGCGACAGCCGGTGATGTAGGGGAGCCTGGACAAAGGTGAGAGCAAGAACTGCAAAGGAAGGGACAATACTACCTGAGGCAAAAGGCGAGTGGGAGACAGAAAGGAAAGAGCTGTCCGGCGATCCGGTAGAGGAAGCGGACGAACCGGAGCGAGAATGGCTATGGGGATCGTATAGTGTAACGCCAGGAGAGACGTATTCTGGATCTTCGAGCTCTCGAATACGGCGTTCAAGGCGTGCGATGGTCTCACGCATGATCTGGGTTCGGGTTTTACCTTTGCCATCGTCATATTCACATCCATCGGGCTTCTTTGCTCGCATACACTGCTGACAAGCTGGCTTGACGCCGTCGCATTTCTATGATTAGATGAATGGAGTGCTTAGTTGCACAGCAAATGCTGCGGAGAACATACCATCTTCCGTTTTCTGCCATGGGGAAATAGAAAGGGAGAAATGATCAGAGAAGGAGGAATGAAAATGGAGGTACTCACCTGCAACGGAGACATGCTTTGCCCCTCTGGAGGGTGGGCTGGGGGGCTTTGTCGGCGGGTGGTTTGCTGACCATTAATGAGGAATATTATAAAGAACGAAAGAGAATCTATGCAAAGACGGGTAGCGTGACAGCGAAAGTGAAAACGAAGAAAAGGCTATGCATGCATAGATGAAGAGGGAGGGGTGCCCGGCAGAAAAGGCAAAGTCATAAATATATCCCGATTTTATGTCCCCGAGCACAGCCGCAACCACATGTGGCACTCCTCATTCTCCTGACTCCTCTCCCTCTAGACAGACTCCTCCAGGTCATGCCCACTGTCCTCCTCTGCTCACATCTGCTCACTGTTTGCCCTACCGAGCTCCCCACCAAGCTCCTCCTCTGGCCCACTTATCTCCCAACGCGGCCATCTCTGCCCGTCCGCCTCTTCTGGCGCCGGTCCGTGGATGAGTTGTGACCCATCTCATCATTCATCTCAGCCTCTCAAAAGTCCAATATAACTGCGGTATGTGAATCTGAACACTGCAGCGCTTTGTGCGAATCTCTTGTGCATGATGAGATTTGTTCCTGGTAATCCTTGCAACGAGTCTCCTCAAACGCCCCAGGTCACACTATCCAGCTTCGACGCTTCCTAAACTTCCGTCCATCGCTCCCAAGATGCATCACTTTTACAATTGGGCAGTTCTGAACGTGTAAGTATAGATTTGAACATTGCTCTGTACGTTGCAAGCGCAATAAATGTAATATCATGCATGCGGATGCGGCGTCTAGCGTCACATCACGGTAGTTCCTACTCAGGCCAAGATTGCACAGCATGACGTTTTCATAAATCAAGTTCAAGTTCCCATATATAGAAGTGTCATCGTATAGAACATTAGAATACTCCCAGGATCAAAAAAGCCAATATCCAACATAAACAACTAAAAAAGCAAAACTCTACCTCTGAAAGGATACTTATACTTAGATACACATACGGTATTTGATCCGAGTCAAGCCGCTAGTCAAAAAAAGTCTCCACTCACATATGCGTTGTGCACCTCCCATCAGCTCTTACCGTTTCCGGCACATGGTCTGTCACGAAAAAGTACCGTTGACAACGGAATTTGAGTGTGCCCTGCCACCATACGTCACGGGTAAAGAAAAACCTGGATCGGCCCGCGTATCTTGCTGTTGGACTGTCTTCTTCTCTTTAGCATGAGCCTGACGTACATAGGCGTAGCGTTGGAAATGGCTGAGACATTGAAGAAACGAAACGCCAATCTGATCATATCACCGTTATCCCCGATATAAGTAGATTGCTACAACCGAAGGACTGGACGACCACATACGGAAAACGCTCTTAGATTGTTGAAAAGGTCCACAGTTGCATCTCGAACTGCTTCCTTTTGATGGAAGAGACCAAATCCGAGATGTAGTAATCCTTGTCCTTGTGGCATCACGAATGACAATAGCTGTGCGCCTCCATCAACAACACTATTGATGGCGAGAAACACGGAACAGACCTCAACCACTTGTTCATACGTCTTGATATTGTCTGCAAGTGTCCGCATGATCGCAAGAACTTCAGAATCCGCCAGATTTTTTCCGTTTCGAATCCTGAATAATTGATGGAGTACATCAAACCCCTTGATTGCAAACGATGTTGCAATTTTTTCGTAGTCCTAACATAGCAGAAGATTATCAGAAAACCTGTAACGCGATATCAATGATTGACAAGATATACGGTGAAGACGCACCGTAATACAATAATTATATGAACTCGTCTTTTGCCAGGCTTCTATTCGATGGGCATTGGCAGCAAGTTCTCGCGAACAGACAGCTTCATCAGCGAACGCTATGCCACTACCAAGTTGTGGCGCTTGTCCCGGTATCTCGGTAAACGGCTGACTAGGATACCCATATTTGGTTGCACCAGTCACCTCCTCCTCGTAGCGCGATGCAAGTCGTACAAAGCGAGCAACATACTCCGTGAATCGCATACGGACGAGTCCTTCGCCAAAATGGTCCTCAATTGCAGTCCGAATCTATTTTCAAAAAAATGAGCCAGAGGAATTCTAGCTTTTCGAGAGAGGCAAAGATTACTCACATCTTCAATGAAAATCTTGTCGCTGTTGGTAATAATAGCGGTTCCTTCCTTGCGCTCAAAATCTGTCTCGGATCCTACTGATGTTTCAGTCTTAAGTGTGCCAGACCGAGTGATAGGAGGAGTGCCGAGTGCCGGCGTAGCAACTGGGTAGGTCGCGAGGATATCCTTCGCGATCGTGACGTTCCCCGAGCTAATGTCAAACAGTAGGTCCCATGCTCTTGATGATTCGAAAATCGGATTGGTCACTCCAGCAATAAATGCCGGCCTATGCTCTAATTCATGGGGTCCCCTTCTGGATCAGGGAAATGGCACTTACACAGACTCCCAATCTTCCCGATTCTCCAGATTAGCGTAAGGGAACGCCCGCTCAATGAAACCACGGAGTACAATGCCGCACCCAGAAGCGAGGGCACAAGCCGACAAAACGAAGTTTGATACATCACCCGCTGGGCGTCTGTGCCCCAAAAATATTATACGCTTCCCTGTTATCAAACCATTGAACAGAATGATGATGGGGTGAGTGGAAGGTCCGCTCGTATGTAGATGCGGATGTGTCGGCCCTGACACCAATTGGGTGGAATTGAATACCTTGATCAAGGATATCAGGGAATACTAACCGCCGGTCGTTAGCAGATATAAAGGTGGGAAAAACCTGCGTAACATACATCGCCGACCTCCTCAGGAAATGTGGTGAGTGGTACTTTGATCGGTAGGGGATAATCACAGTAATTGACCGTTGTTTGGTAGAAATGTGTATCCTTGACCATGGCATATCTTAAGTGAGCATCGTAATAGGATTGAGATGCATTAATTTGACGGGCATGATGTTCTCGACTATGTGCTTGCGATGAAGAAGAGGAAGTCCCAGTTGATCTCCGTTTTCGATGAGACGAGGCATTGCTACTCCCAGTGTAGGACGCAGTACCATTGGAATCCCCAGCTACATCCTTGCCAAGTTCCATCTTGCTTTCATCTCCAACCCATACTGCGCTCCCTCCAAGCGAGAAAGAGGTATCTGGTGGTGAACCTTGCGAGTTTCCCGAGGATCGTTTACTTCTGGTGTTCTCCGCTGATTGTGTTTTTTCCTTGTCTTTGCTACGCATTAAAATACCCTCTTCAAAACTCGAATACGACCCGCCCGACTTATGCTGTTTCCCTCCAGACGATGAGGTTGATTGTGAGTTGACCCTCTCAGGAAACTTTTCGGCAAAAATATCTTTTCGTTCAGATGAGCGCATAAGAAGTTTCTCTTGTCGTAAGAGATGAGGTACCCCGGACAAGTCCATTGAGTTGATAGCATCAAATAGGCGAGCTAGACAATCTTGAGAAGGATCTGTAAAATAGTCTTCGATTGCGAGCAACAAAAAGGGCTATTCGTGAACAATGTTTAGAGGAATTTTTCGCGACGTCAAGTATACTCCTTGCCTTGAAAATTTGGATATATGAATGTCTTGTACATATTGCCAGGGCCAGAACTTTAGCGCCACTTCGTAATAGTGTGTTCAGCAAGGATGAGGAACGACGTCTATGAACATACCGATCTAGGGTCTTGTCATGCTTTGTCCGCACAAGATTGAGCACGCAAAGCAGCTCTGGCTTGCTGGACTTGCTATCCTCGGCATTACAGCCCGGTAAAGCGGTAGTCTGGATATCTGGACTGTCGAGAGCTAACACAGGGGATATTGTGTTGAACGGCTTCTGGTTGAGAAAAAAAACGGTCCAATCATCCAGCTGCGCTTCTGCACCATCGGGAAGCATCGATGACGCAAGTAAACTAGTTTGAAGGATCAATCCTGGCTCATATAGATAGTTGCAAGGCAGTGATGTACCTCTCGTCAACACCGAGGGGTTGAGGAAACTGGTATTTGAGCTGAGGGCCTTCAAATATATGAAATTCAGCAAGGAGAACAAAAGAACAATGGTTGCCAGAGCCTGCCATGGGCAGATCTAAAAGCGAACAGGGTTAACTGGCGAGTTGAGCCTTCAAGGTGCTAGATTATGTCAGAAATTTCCATTAATGGCAGCATTCTAACTAACTGTTGAGTAAATTACAACAAGGTTTACATCTGGGCCTCTGGCCCAACTTGAACCCCCTGCTAATTTTGAGTGGAGTTGACATTGTGTTGAAGTCAGTATGCTGTGCTCCCTTCCTACAACAGTACATGTAACAGCAGGTAGTGTTGTCTATCAGCTCACTGTGCTCTTTTCCTACAACAGTCTGCATAACAGTGGATAGTGTTGTCTGTCAGGTTGCAGCAGTGAGTAGTGTTGGTGTTGTTTGCAGTGCACTATGCTCCTTTCCTCCAACAGTTTGCATAACGGTGAGTAGTATTGTCTGTAGTGCATATAGTGAGTAGTGTTGTCTGCAGTACACTATACTCCTTTTCAACAGTTTGCAGTAGTATTGTCTGCAGTGTGCACAATAAGTAGTGTTGTCTGCAGTGCACTATGCTCCCTAATTTTCTGCAGTTTTTTTTCCATTTTTAATGAATTCATTTGAATTTTTGAGTGAAAACAGTGGGCTGAAAAAAACTTGGGGACAGGTACAGTTTCTTCCAATTTTATTTTATTTTATTTCAAGTTTCTGCAGTTTTTTCTAATTTTTAATGAATTTATTTCAATCTTGTAGAGTGTTGTGAGTGTGATGTTACAATAGTCAGTCTTCACAGGAGTGTAGGAGATGGGAAAAGTTTTGAAACTCAGCAGGTATGCAATTCATCAAAATCCTCTCACCCATTCTTGCATACTAATAGACATCAAACCTTGTAGCTCCATTTGACAGTTGTTTACTCATGGTGTCAGCTTACCATTGTTGCACAGTAATATTGTTTTTTTAGGTATCTAATATAGTTGTTTACCTGCTAGGTGACCTCTAAGTATCTTTTAGTTGGATGTCTAGGAAGCAAATTCCATGACTTGTTGCCTTCACTCCCTATCCTTGCCAAATTAATGGTCAGACTCACTAGTAAACATGAGGACTGTACCACTGTGGCAGTCTCTGTGATTTTGGCAACTGTGACTTTGATTTTTTCCACATAGATAACTAATCTTTCTAGAGGCAAGACCATCAACACCAGCTCCAAGATTACTGTTGTCACCCAAATCACTGCCTCTAGTAACACCCTCTCTTCAATTCATTGTATCTACATCCAAGACAATTAAGTCATCCAGAATACTAAGGTTGCTATCAGTAGAATTAATGACTTGTGACTCCAACCTTTAGTGATCAACAGAAAACCACTTTTGATGACATGAGTATAGCAATGGCCAATGGTATGGTCTTGGTCATAAGTATTTGTACAGCCAACATGCTCTGGCTTGACTCTAACAATCCAGTAACAACAATACTTCTATATCAAGATTTGAAACCTGCACTACTAGTTTTAGCAGTCTAACCAGGTCAAATCACTCTGCCCCAATGTCTCTATCACCTTATCAAATATCATATTCATATATAGTTCAACCTAATCACATGACTAGTTTGAAGTAAGAGGTGATTTTTGATGTGTTGTAGCTATAAAAGTCTGAAAAATCTAAATAAACACTTCTAAAAGAGTAAGGACAACAAAAGGTAATTTTTGTTCTTATTGGATATCTTTTAAGACCAACTCCATCTCTGATTATCATGACTTTTCAACCTAAAGTTCTTTCCTAAGTTCAATTTCTTTTGCTCTAGAAACTTCAAGTTCTTTTTCAAGTTCAACCAAATATGCTTTTATTGCTGTGGACTCATATATAGTTAGCTTACAGGAAGGTCTTTTATATACTTACCTGTTCTAGTCTTAGCCTCAGCCAAAGAATGTTCAAAAGAAATGTTTTTGGCACCAATATTTTCCAACTTCTTAACAATAATATCCTACCTGTTTAGAGCAGCCAAAATCCCAGCCCTCAAATTAAGTAGTTCTTTGTTGAGATTTTGGATCAAAAGAAGATTCTCTACTCTAGAAGTCTATAATGGAAATAAAGGGTGAGAGAAATGTTGCAAATCAGAGATTCTTGGGCTTGTTGCAATTTGATTGATAGTAACAGATATCTTGTTAGAAGTTGTTGGGTAGGACACTTGTAAAGAGTTGAAAGAGTTGGCTGATTTAGCTAATTTGTATATAAGGTCAATATATGGCCCAACATGAATACTATGAGGTGGTGAGAATGCCAAAGAAGGGGATATTTGTTTCTAGGCAAATATAAATAATTAAAATAAATCAAAATGTAAGTGATTCAATCTTTTGATTGATAGTTCTAAAGAACTATTCTTCTTTTGTATTCACGAAGCTGCAGGTACTAAGGATGTTGTAGTAATAGGCTACAAAGCATATGAACAATATATCAAGTCAAGACCATTCACATATTAGTGGTATAGTAGGTTTAATGGATTCTTGCTTTGGCAATCCCAATGATTGTTCTATATTACTCAGAAACCTCTTAGCTCCTCTCTGAACTGAGTTTATAGCCTTGACTGGCTTACTCTGGGGTGCTTGATCAATTATACCATTGTCTTGTTGAGCAAAGGCAAGCCATCTCAAGAAACAATTATAAAGATGAAATCATTCTTCTAAAGCAAATATAAAATGAGATATACCATAGTGGTACAAGACAAAAGAAAACTATTACATTGATAAATATTCTTGATGTTCTTATTGACCAGGAAGTTGTCTTTCTTGAAACATATTCACCTACTTCTTAAGGTTCTTGACAAAAAAACTCTGTGCATCAGATTAAGTATCTTGAATAAAGAAGAAAATCAATATCAGACTTATATTTTTATTTTGCTCAATTGACCAGAAGAATTCCATGGCACCATAAGATATAAGCACAATATTTGACCTCTTAGGATGAGAGAATCCAAGCTCTTTCAGATCACTGATCAATTACTGATATAAATCTATAGTATACTTGGAGAAAAATTGGATTGCCTTTACTTCTCCATATTTCATAGTTATTACAATACTAGATGAGCAAGTTACATCTGATTTACCAACTCCAGGAAGAGACATATCTCAGGAGAACTTAGGGAGGAAAAGAAAGTGATATCAAATCTTGTCTCTGGTAAAAGTCATTCTTAATGTTCCTATAACTTGGAAAGTACAACTCATATTCTAGCTCTTATAATACTTTATTTCTGTCAAATTCTACCATATTTTGCTTCTCTATTGTATGTTGTAGTAAGTCTTACTCTCAAAGTCTCACTTCGCTCTAGTATATCATGGGTTAATACTTTTGGGATTAAACCAAATATATCTTCTACATTCAACTAGCTATATCAAGATATCTCACATAATTGCATTTCTATTGATTGAGACTACTATGGCAAATAGTATTGTCTCCCAAATTCAATTCAAAACTCTGGAAGTCTTTCATTGGAAAGAATTCTATTGGGTTGGACTACTGCTACCATCTTCTCATATCTTTGCTATCAATCTTATTTTAGTAACTCTGAAGTTCTCAGTAAAGCCAAAATCTTGTTATTTTTGTATGACTCATTATAGCTTTTCTTTCTTTTACTTATTTCCATGTGCCCATGTCATTGACTTTGGCTTGGATATGGTATCAAACACAAAGGGAATTTTCAATGATTATATCAAGCAGAGAGACAAATACCATGCATGAAGTATACTGCAACAGAACTAGACATAAAGTCCTTGACACTTGGTATCTAGTCTGATGAGTTGTACTTGTACTATTACAAATTAAATACTATCTCTATCCTATGTTATTGAAGCCACAGTTCTGGATTGTGAATATTTACTCAAGTATACCTAAAAACTACCTTAGGGTCATTTTTTCAAATGCTTGTACCTAACAACTTCAGTCTTTTGAACTGTTATTGGAATATAGTCAAGCAAAAAACCCAGAAGACTGCTATTAAGATCTGATTGGTGACCTATGGCTCAGATTTAGTAACATTAACAAATCTCTTTACCATTTTTGGTTTGTATATAAATTGACTGTAGTCAAATTCTTCTAGAGATCTTATTATGGCTATTGTACTATGAATATCATATATCTCAAGACTTGTGCTTTTTGTTGTCAAAATATATTAAGAAAAATATCTCTCTGTTTATAGTGGCATACCTATACTAATTTCTTCTTCTTCACTAATTAGATTAATATCAGTTTCTGCTGCTAAAACACTTCTTACTGGCATTCCTTTTGCAAACCAGTATATGATAAAACCACCAGGTGGGATTATCAATTATATATACAAAGTCTGCCTGTATATGCTCTTTGAAGATTGTCAAACAATTGTGTTGATATATGTCCAATTACTCTGGAAAAGTATAGTATATAACCTCTTAAAGATAGAACACCAAGTATTGAGGACACAATGTAAAGAGACTAACCTCTAATAACAGATCTTTGAAGTGAAAGCAATGATACCTGTCAGAATAGGCCTTTAATCTAGGTTATCCATTCAAATTCCTACTGTTTACTATATTTGATATTCACAACAATCTCATGATTATGAAAAATAGAATATGATAATACTATTACCCTCAGAGAATACTCTGACAAAGTTTTTTCCCCAAAATCCGAGAATATTAGTGTTGTTGTTGACCAATATATTGTACTCATTTACAAATGGAGCAAAAGAAATTCAGATAGTATATTGGACAATTTCAAATGATAAAAATAACCTACCACTATTGTCTGATCTGGAAATACTACTATCTGATACTTAGACCATCTCAAAGATAACTAACAAATACTATATATACATTATTTATATGTTTTTCTGAGTTCCTGGTCAAGATGTTGTAAGTCCAGACCTATTCTCATGATTTACCTAGCTTCTCATGGAAAATGTCTGATACAAGAATATTCTTATTGATGTTGAACAACATCTCCCTTATCTTTACATTCTAGATTAAAAACTTGCAAGAAATGCTTTATAAAGCTTTATATCTTGAAATATTGGAACAAGTTCCCTACAAACCAACATCAATGGTAGTTTTCTAGATGCCTACTCCTGCACTTCACCTGGCACAGGATATTTGGGTGCACTGGAGAATCAACTTCATTTTCTAGATACCTTATAACCTTACTGGCCGCAAAGAGTTAGTGCAAAACTGTATTAGAAGAGACATGAAATCTAGTCTATTATATATATGAGACTAAATATAGAATAATGGGGCTTGGTAATTGCTTAGTCAAATTTATCTAATCATTCCCACAGCCACTCTTTCCACTCAAAAAATGCAATAAATTCATTAAAAATTAAAAAAAAAATTCAGAAAAAATTGGAAAAAAACCTATAGAAAATTAGGCAAAGTATTGGAGGACTGGGAGTATAGCAAACTAGAAAATATTAGAGAA
>Ga0153940_1001062_pt1 | contig 12769 bp, 14 predicted proteins | sample TSNJ024MetaG_FD_104736 | JGI IMG/M metagenome (GOLD analysis project Ga0153940, IMG submission 104736) | Attine ant fungus gardens microbial communities from New Jersey, USA - TSNJ024 MetaG | ecosystem: Host-associated > Fungi > Mycelium > Unclassified | place: USA: New Jersey, Brendan T. Byrne...
CAACACCTCGCGCGAAATAGACAAACCCCACCCAAATAATGGCAAGCCCCAATATATATCTCTGTTGGCAAAGACGAGAACCGATATTTTTCAGCGCAATATCAAAAACCATTTCTCTCAACCCGTTTCTCTGTCTCGACAGAAACTTGCGCAAGGAAGATGCGCCGCGCGATGCCGAATGCACGCCTATAATTAATGTCGCAGCATGGTTTTAATACTCTATCTATATAAAGCATAACGAGAAAGTTTGGCGATGTCAATTGCTTCAAAAAATCCAAAAAATATCTATTGTAATCAATATCGCCCCGTCATAGGATAATATTTAGAATGTCACGATAAAATATTCGTAGTTATTTCCGACCTGTTTCTGATGGAGCGGACTCGGCATCGATCAGTTTTTTGTTGCTTTCACATCCGTCGTAAGCACCGGTGAAAACGTGAAGGAGAAAAACGAGGCGGCACATCAAAAAATTATCGATCGTTCGCACACAATCAACGCTCTCGAGCGCTTTATGCCAATTTAAGGAAGAAGCGGGGGCCAATAAAGTTCTGCAAATTTCGCAACACACCTGTTGCTAACGCAATTCCCATTCCAACTTTGCCCGGTGATACCGGAAGATTCACGCCGACCACGGACGCAAGCCCGGCTATAACAGCGCTAATTCCCGTCTGGACAAACCTGCTCGTCGGTGGTAGAATTCTGTCGGATTCAATAATGCGTCCTTTAAACCCAGTCCGGAGAGGCTGGAAAGGCGACCGATTGTGTGATTTAGTCATACCCTGTCGTCTTGTACGGCGGGGTATTTTTCGTTTTCGCCTTGAGAAGGAGCCGCAACTTTTTATAAAAAAGGAGTGGTGCAAGTGAAGGAAAAGGCCATGATTATGGACAGGAAGGCGATGGACCGCGCGATCTCGCGCATCGCGCACGAGATCATCGAACGAAACAAAGGTACGGCAAATGTCGTCTTGATAGGTATTCAGAGGCGAGGAGTGCCCATCGCAAAGCTGTTGGCGGAGCGCATCGGGCGTGCGGAGAGCGCGTCTCCGCAGGTTGGGACGCTGGACATCACTTTTTACCGCGACGACCTGTCGCTGCTGGCGGAGCATCCCGTCGTCAACGGAACGGATATTCCCTTCAACATAACGGAACGCGACGTCGTCCTCGTGGACGACGTTCTCTACACCGGACGTACGACCCGCGCCGCGATGGACGCCATCATGGAAGTGGGGCGGGCGCGCTCGATTCAGCTCGCGGTTCTGATTGACAGAGGGCACAGAGAACTGCCGATCCGCGCGGATTATGTGGGCAAGAACGTCCCAACCTCGCGCAACGAGCTGGTCGCCGTTAAGATCGCGCCTTTCGACGATAGCAACGGCGTGATTCTGTTGGATATGAACGAGGAGGACAACTAGGATGCTGCGTTCTAAAGATTTGCTGGGTTTGCGCGGGGTCAGCGCCGAGGAGATATCAGAGATCCTCAACACCGCGGAACTCATGAAGATGGTAATCACCTCGAACAACAAGAAAACCCCCCATATGCAGGGCAAATCCGTCATGACGGTATTTTATGAGAACAGCACGCGCACGCGGCTGTCATTCGAGCTGGCCTGCAAATACATGTCCGGTACCGCGTCTAACATGTCCGCTTCTTCCTCAAGCGTGGCGAAGGGCGAAACCCTGGTCGACACCGCGCGCACGCTCGACGTCATGGGGACGGACGTGATGATTCTGCGGCATCCGATGAGCGGCGCGCCCCACCTGATGGCGCGCAACGTAAAAGCCTCCGTGATAAACGCCGGCGACGGCGTAAATGAGCATCCCACTCAGGCGCTGCTTGACATGTTCACCATCCGCGAGAAGCTGGGTGGTCTCGAGGGCTTGCGCGTGGCGATCCTCGGCGATGTTACGCACAGCCGCGTCGCGCGCTCCAACGTGTACGGGCTTACGGCGATGGGCGCAAGTGTGGTTGTGGCGGGGCCTCCGACTCTGATCCCCGTCGAGATGGACGCGCTCGGCTGTGAAGTAACGGACAAGGTTGACGACGCGGTACGCGGCGCGGACGTCGTGATGTCGCTCCGCATCCAGCTTGAGCGTCAGAAAAACGGGCTCTTCCCCTCCGTGCGCGAATATCACAAGTTCTTCGGCCTTACTGAAGAGCGCGCGGCGATGGCTCGCCCCGGAGCGCTGATTATGCATCCGGGCCCGGTTAACCGCGGCGTCGAGATCGCGACAAGCGTTGCGGACGGCGCAAATTCAACTATCGACGAACAGGTCACAAACGGCGTCGCCGTGCGCATGGCGCTGCTCTTCATGCTCACGAGACAGCCCGGGAAATAAGGGAGAGAGGTACGCGATGATGTCTGATTGGACCGGCAAAATGAAAAAATATTTGATACAGGGCGGAGACGTACTCACGCCCGCGGGGAAAAACCGATGCGATGTTCTGATCGAGGGCGGCAAAATCGCCGCGATCGGGCAAAACCTGCCCTCCGAGGGCGCTGAAATGATAGACGCGTCCGGTCTTTGGGTGACGCCGGGGTTTGTGGACATCCACTGCCATCTGCGCGAGCCCGGGTTCGAGCATAAAGAGGACATCGCGTCCGGTACCGCGGCAGCCGCCCGAGGAGGTTTCACGTCCATCTGCTGCATGGCGAACACGGACCCGGTCAACGACAACGCCGTTGTGACGGAGTTCATCAAAAAGAAAGCGGCGCTCGCCGGGCCTGTGCGCGTGTACCCGATCGCCGCGGTGACAAAGGGTTTGAAGGGAGACGAGCTGACGGAGGCGGGCGAGCTGCGGGAGGCCGGCGCAGTGGCGCTCTCCGACGACGGCAAATCCATCAGGAACGCGCTGCGGATGCGCCTGGCGCTGAGCTACGTGAAGCGCTTCGGCATGACGATCATTTCGCACCCCGAGGACGAAAACCTGGTTGACGGAGGCGTGATGAACGAGGGTTACTGGTCGACCGCGCTGGGGCTTCCCGGCACGACGCGCGCGGCGGAGGAGTCGATCATCGCGCGCGACTGCCTGCTGGCCGAGCTTGAAAATGCCCCAATCCACATAGCGCATGTCTCGACGGCCGGAGGAGCGGAGATAGTGCGGCAGATGAAGAAACGCGGTGTTCCCGTCACATGTGAGACCGCCCCGCACTACTTGTACGCCACGGACGAATGGGTGCAGGGCTACGACGCGTGTACGAAGGTCAACCCGCCGCTGCGCACCGAGGCGGATCGAGCCGCCCTGATCGAGGCGCTCCGGGACGGGACTATCGACTGCATCGCCACTGACCACGCTCCGCATCATGAGGACGATAAGAACGTGGAGTACGCGATAGCGTCCTCCGGCATCTCCGGCTTTGAGACCGCCTTCGCCGTCTGCCGGACCGCGTTGGTCGAGGCGGGGCACTTCACGCCCGAGCAGCTCTTTGAAAAAATAACCTGCGCGCCCGCTAAAATCCTCGGCCTCGACGCCGGGACTCTGGAGGTCGGGCGTGCCGCCGACATCGCGATCACGGACGGAAACGAAGAGTGGACGGTTGACCCCGCGAGGTTTATAAGTAAGGGCAAAAACACGCCGTTTGCCGGGCGTGTGCTGAAGGGCGCTGTGCGCTATACCTTCGCGCAGGGAGTCCTTGTCTTCGGGGAGAGCGCGGCGTGCAGATCGACAGGCTGACCCGCGCAATACGCGAGCGCGGCAATCCCTCCGCGCTCGGACTGGATACAAGAATCGAATATGTGCCGGAGTCCTTGGCGAAGGGCTGTCCGAGCGCACCGGATGCGGTGTATGCCTTCAACTCGGCGCTTCTGGAGGGCCTGCGTGAAATAGTGCCCTGCGTGAAGGTGCAATCCGCTTATTACGAATTGATGGGCCCGGGCGGCATGAGCTGCATGGCGCGGACCATTGACGAGGCGCGGCGGATGGGTTACGTAGTCATCGTTGACGCAAAGCGCGGCGACATCGGCGCGACGGCTTCCGCGTACTCGGGCGCGTTTCTTGCTCCGGACGCGCCCTTCCGCGGCGACTTCCTGACCGTGAACCCCTACCTGGGCTACGACGGCGTCGAGCCGTTCGTGTACGATTGCAAGGGGACCGGCGCGGGGATTTTTGTTCTCGTCAAGACGTCAAACCCGTCGTCCGGAGAGTTTCAAGATCTTCTTGCCGCTGACGGCAGACCCTTTTACGATCATGTAGCCGATAAAGTATCCCAATGGGGAGAAGATCTTATCGGCGACGAGGGATACAGCGCGGTCGCCGCCGTAGTCGGCGCGACGTACCCAAAGCAGGGCGCAGAGTTGCGCGCGCGAATGCCGCACACGTTCTTCCTCCTGCCCGGCTACGGAGCGCAGGGCGCGTCGGCAAGGGATCTTGCGGGCTGTTTTGACAAAAAAGGCGGCGGGGCGATAGTGGCCGCGTCCAGGAGCATCATATGCGCGCATCAAAAAAACAAGAACGCCGATTTCGTCTCAGCGGCGAGGCGGGAAGCGCTGAGAATGAAAGAAGAACTGAGTGAAGTATTGCGAGGCAGGTGAGCGTCAGTGATAGATCAGATCGCGACAGTCGCGTCGAACCGGCTCATTGCGAAAGACACTGTGGAAATGGAACTCCGGTTGGAGAACGAGACCCGGCCTCTCCCCGGGCAATTTGCCCATATTGAGGCAAAGGGTGTATTCTTAAGGCGTCCTATCAGCGTCGCCGGGTACGCCGACGGTTTGCTCCGCGTGATAATACAGCGCGTGGGGAAGGGGTCTTACGCTCTGAGCGAGATGCAAGAGGGCGAGACGACACGGGTGTTGGCGCCGCTCGGCAACCCTTTCCCGACCACCCCCCCGCCCGGCGGAGATGGCCCTCTTTGGATAGTGGGAGGCGGAATAGGCGTTGCGCCGCTGCTCTATCTTGGCAAGAAGCTCTCCGAGACGGTCGGGGCTTCTCGCGAGATCAGAAGCTTTCTCGGTTTTCGCGAGCCGTCTCTTGTCTTCGGCGCTGACGAACTTGGGGGGGCAGGCGAGGTTGAGCTCGCCACAGGGGGGCTCGTGACCGATCTGCCGGAGCGCGCGCTCGCAAAAGAAACGCCCTCGGTTATCTTTACCTGCGGGCCTACGGGGATGCTTCGCGCTGTGCAAAAGATCTGCGCAGCCCATAATATCCTCGCGTACGCCTCTTTGGAAGAGCACATGGGGTGCGGCGTCGGCGCTTGTCTTGTTTGCAGCTGTAAAGTCAGAACGCAAAGTGGTTACGAATATAAAAGAGTCTGCTATGATGGTCCTGTGTTCAGTTTGTCGGAGGTGATTTTTGGATGAACTCAGACAATAAGAACGATATTGCGCAAAGGGGGGGTGTGTCGTCGCTGAGAATGCTGGAGACGAATCTCTGCGGCGTTCGCCTCAAAAATCCTCTTATATCCGCGTCCGGAACGTTCGGCTTCGGCATGGAGTATGACAGGCTCTACGACGTAAGCTGTTGGGGCGCGCTGACGCTTAAAGGGCTGACACTCAAGCCTCGCGCCGGCAATCCGCCCCGCCGCATGGTCGAAACAGCGTCGGGCATGTTGAACTCTGTCGGCTTGCAAAACCCGGGCGTGGACTGTTTTATCCGCGACGATCTGCCTCGGATTGCGGAGAAGGGCGTCCCCATTATCGCCAACGTATCCGGTTTTTCGGAGGAAGAATACGTCGCTGTGATCCGGAGGCTGGCGGATACGTCTGTCGATTTGATCGAGCTGAACATCTCGTGCCCTAACGTCCACTGCGGAGGTACGCACTTCGCGACTTCGCCGGAGAGCGTCGGGGAGATCACAAAGGCTGTCCGCGCGCACTGCCGCCAACCTTTGATCGTCAAGCTCTCGCCCAATGTGACGGATATTTCGGCGGTTGCGATGGCAGCGGAGGAGAACGGGGCGGACGGCATCAGCCTGATCAACACGCTGAGCGGCATGGCTGTCGACCTTGACAAACGCACGCCCATTCTCGCAAACGTAACCGGCGGGCTGTCGGGCCCCGCGATCAAACCTGTGGCGCTTCGCATGGTCTGGCAGGCGTCGCGGACGGTGAAAATCCCCGTCGTCGGCATGGGCGGAATCATGACCGGGCGTGATGTCGCCGAGTTTATGACGGCAGGCGCTAAGGCGGTCATGATCGGGACGGCGAACTTCATAGACCCCATGTCGGGGCCGCGCATTCTGCGCGAGTTTGAGGAATATTTGGAGGAGAGCGGGACGACGAGCCTTGCCTCCCTGATCGGGTCGTTAAAAGTATAGAAGGCGTCGGGAAGATATGGGAAGGTGGAAGGGAAGGCATGGAATCAACGGAGAACAGAGCCGCGCTTACGCTGGCTGAGCTGGGAGCCCTGCAGAGCGGGCATTTTCGGCTAACCTCGGGAAGGCACAGTGACAAATACATGCAGTGCGCCAAGCTCTTCGAACATCCCGAGGCGAGCGCGGAGCTCTGCGGGATGTTGGCGGAGCGGTTTGCGGGCGCGGGCATCGAGCTGGTTGCCGGGCCCGCGATCGGCGGTATCATCATGGCGTATGAAGCGGCGCGCGCGCTGGGCGTGCGCAATATCTTCGCCGAGCGGGAGAACGGCGCGATGACACTGCGGCGCGGCTTTGCCGTCGCGCCCGGAACGCGCGTTCTGGTGGTGGAGGACGTAGTTACGACCGGAGGCTCCGTCAAAGAGGTCGTCTCACTGCTGCAAAGCATGGGCGCGGAGATCGCGGCGGTGGGCGCCGTGGTTGACCGCTCGGGCGGAACCGCGGATTTCGGCGTGCCGTTTCACTCTCTCATGAAGTTGGACGCGCGCTCCTGGGAACCGGAAAACTGTCCCCTGTGCAAGGAAAATATTCCCATCGTGAAACCCGGAAGCCGACCGACGCGATGATTTAGTTGCGCAAACAGCGTTTCAAGGTATTAATGACGAAATTTTAGTACGTATTATCTGAAGAGAAGTCTTTTTTTAAAGCGATACTATTATAATGCTGAAAGACATCTCGCATCGTCTCCCTATTTTCCTCACGTCATGACTGCTTCAGCCGGGATGCCTGAATTTTGAGTCTTGGCGGGGAGTGTTGCGTGTGCACGGAGGCCGAAGATTATTATTGCTGTTGCTTTTGAGCGTCCTCTTACCGACCGGTTGGGCGGCTCCATGTTTCGCGGCCATGATAAACCTGAACCCGACGCAAAAGCCGCTGATGCTGATCGCTTCCGAGGTGACCGTCAATTGTTACGGCAGCGTCGCCGAAACGTCCGTGAAGATGAGTTTTTATAACCCCAATCCGTGGCGGATGGGAGGGGAGGTCGATTTTCGCCTTTCCAACGGGTGTACGCTCACGGGTTTTGCCTTTGAGACAGAACCCGGCATCATGCGCGAGGGTGTGCCGATTGATCGCTCGATGTCTTATTTTTCTCTCGGCGACAAATTCAGCGGCGGCGAAGATTTCCCTCTAATGCAGGAAGTCCGGGATGAATACCACAAGTTCAGGGTTTTTCCGGTCGAGGGACAAGGAACCAAGTTGGTTGAGATGAGGCACGTCGGTAATCTCATGGCGCCGGGGAAGGGGTCAAACGACCTCCTCTTTAACCTGCCGATCGGTTGGAGCTTGGAAAAAGCGGCGCTCGCCCAGCCCGAGCTTGACGTCGGGTACACGATGACCTCCTTCCGCTTTACGATGCACGTCCATGGCGGCGCTCAGACGCCATATGCCTTGACCAAAGACGGCGAGAAAGTCTTTTTTACAAAATCAGGCGATATTTACAGCTACGAATTTTTCTTCGATCCGAACGATGATATACCGTATGGCGAGATCTTTGACGATGCCGTGAACGTAGTCGTGCCGGGCGAGGATCAGATGGGGAGCCGGGTACAGACGACTGCGTCGGGCGATTATTTTTATTCGGCGTTTAACGGTTCGCAGATCGCCTCCTTGATTCGCTCCTGCGGCACGTTTCTTCCCAAAAAGGTGGGGATTGCCTGGGACAGCTCGCTCAGCGGAGCGATGCGCAACCACCGAAAGGAATTAGCGTTTCTCGACGCTTATTTTAATGATCTCCTGCGCGAAAACGGCGCGGAGGAGGTGCGCGTTTTTCTCCTGAATTTCTGCAATGACGTCAAGAGGGTCAGAGAGTATGTTGTCGACCGGACGACCGGCTGGGAGAAACTTCGCAAAGAGCTTGTGACCACAATCTACGACGGTGCGACCAACTTTTGCGCGGCGCGCGCGGAAATGAACATCCCGGTGGATGAATGGCTTTTTTTCAGCGATGGCTGTGATAACTATGGGCTGCATACCGAAAAAGAAGACAGCGCCGTTGTTCATACAATAACCTCTTTTTTCCCTTCCTACACCACGGACTTGTTTCGGTTTGCGACGTCCAGCGGGGGCGTACTTGTCGACCTGACGAAAATGACGCCGCAGGAAGGCGTGCGTTTCCTTCGGACGCCCAGAGTCCGCCTGGCGAGCATGAGCGGCGACAAACTCTCGGATCTCCAAGCCGCCGCGCACACACTGGAAGAAGACGGCATTCTCGTGGTTTCGGGACGACTGCGCGGGAAGGAGGGAATGCTCCGCCTCACCTTCGAGGGCCGCGGCAAGGGCAATAAAAAGGTATCTGTCAATATCCCCGTGAGCGATGACAACCCGCGGTCACCTTTGGCCGCCACGGAATGGGCGCGGAGAAAACGGAACGAATATCTTTCCGAACACATCTGGGTTGACGAGCAGAAGCTCAGGAGCCTCGGCCGCGAGTTTGGACTGGTTTCTCCGGGGACGGCGCTCGCTGTTCTTCAGGACTACATCGCCCCTCTTAATTTGGAAGGCGCGCCCGAACAGAAATCGATTATTCCGCAAAGCATTTCATACGGCAGAGTATCTCCGCCGAGGAGAGAGGACGAACGCCTGTACTCCGTCGATCGTCTGCGGGAGGAGTGGGCGGTTTTGCTCTCGCAATACGGAAATGAGAAGAGAACCGCGAACGCCTCCGATTTCGGAGACCGGTCCGATTATTTCCATGAGACCGCTCCGGCGTATTACCGTAAGGTCACCATACCCGGATTTGTCGACGTGTCGATGAGGGAGTACGGGGACGGAGCGTCGTACCTGGAACGCCTCGGGAGTGTGTCGGTCAAGAATGCGTATGAGGTCTATTTGTCCGCGAGGCCGCATTATTGGATGGAGCCTAACTTTTTTCTGGACACGTCGAATTTTTTCTTCCGGCACGGGCTGCGGGGCTTGGGGCTTCGCGTTCTGTCTAACCTGGCGGAAATCGACCCGGAGAACAAGTGGATTGTTCGGACGCTTGCCTATCGACTGATGGAGTTGGAAAGTCCGTACGCCCGCGACATGTTCGATAAGATATTGAAGATTGACGCGAGCGACCCACAGAGCCGCCGCGATCTTGCCATGCTATGCGCCCGTGACGGAGATATCGACGAGGCCGTCAAGCTGCTCCATCACGTCGCCACGCGCAAGTGGGGACGCGAGTTCAAGTCCGTGCAGCTCGCGGCGCTTCGTGATATCAACGTGATTGTGGGGAGCGAGCCGCTCGGACTGGGCGACCGATTGCCGAACGCCGTGCTGACGGACGACGCGGATTATCATGATCTGGATATCAGAGCGACCCTGGTAGCGGACCGGGATAACGCGAACCTGAGACTGTTTCTTACGGACGAAGACGGTAACATGATTAAAGATGGCCTGATCTCTTTTTCGGACTCCGTGGCGAGCAACACCGACGAGTTGATTATGTCCGACGTCAAAACCGGCAATTATCTGCTCAAGGTGGGATACGCGGAGTGGCTTCCGGCGGAGCGGCGCGTTCCGACGCTCGCCTTGGTCTCGCTTGCAACGAACGTCGGCAAGACATTCCAGAGCGTGAGGCTGAAGACAGTCAGGCTTGTGCCGTCGTGGAACGGGCCTGAGACGGTGATGCGTTTCTCGTTTGACGCCGAGCAAGCGTCCTATTACGAAAAGGCGAGCGAAATGGAGATGAGGGGCGCGAGGACGATTAAAATCCTCACCTGGTTGCTGCTCTTCGCGTGCATCGTGGGGTCGTTATTCCTGATGCCGGGCAGGCGCTGAGCGCTGCGGCTGCTCGCTTAGATCCGGTTCCGGAAGCGCGCGGATGATTTCGGACAGCTCTATAAGGTCTTGCGACGCTTGATGAAGGCTCTGTTCGATTCGCGCCGTCTTGTTGGCCAGCTTGTGGATTTGCGCGGCCGCGAAGACATTCAGGCAGAGCGAAACAGCCAGCAGAAGAAAGAGAATAAAGGACGTGTTGCCGCCGCGTGTTTTGAAGTGCTTTCCGTCTTTGCTTTTTTCGGGCTTCATTTTCTGACCCCCATGATCCCCTGTAGGCGGTAAGAATCGAGAGAAGGCAGATCGGCGTAGGGGATGTAGACCACGAACCCCCAAGAATCGCCGGGTTCCATGCGCTCTGTTGTCCTGTCGGTGACGGTGGTGAACGGCTTACCCCCCGAGTCGCAGAGTTCAAATGCTATCTGAGCGGCGTCGAAGGCGCTCTCCGCACGGTTGACGACAGTACCCGCGATATATATGCCGCTTTCATCGTCCCCCATCTCGTGCTCGGTCAGCGCGAGCTCGCCGTCAACAACGCCGATTTCGTCTTCCTCTTCTTCTTTTTTTTCTTTTTCTTCTTCTTTTGCTGCCACGGACTCTTCCTTGTCGGCGGAGAGTGCGGCTTGAGGGGCTGTTTGGGGCGCTTGCTCCGCAGCGACGACCGGCGGCTTGACGGAGGCGTAGCCGAAGCCCATCAAGAAGCCTGCCAGAAAACCGAGCCCGAAGAACACGCCAAGCGCGACGGGCAGCCTGCTAGTCACTCAATCTCCCCGACCTTCCGAGTACCCTCATGTATGCTGCTCGCTTCAGCTTCGCGTAATTTTCCATTTTCAGCTCATAGTTCGTGCGGCTCACTCTGCCCGCAAAGCCCTCAAGAGAGAATCCGGTCAGGTAGACGTCTTTATCCGTGTAAAAACTGAAATTGGCGGCAAATTTCTCGCCCGTCCGTTCGGGGTTCGTGATGGTGATGGCCACGTTGCCCTGTTTGTCGATATATAAATTTTCATACAACAGCGAAGTCCCCGCGATCTTCCCCGAACTCCGATACGGCGGCAACCCCGCGTCAGCCGCAATCGCCGATATTAAAAGTAAAACGCCCGTCGCGAACAGCGCACGAATCCCGCGCATCACATCCGCCTCCCTTCCTGCTTCGCAATTATAGCGCAATTTAATAACTCTACAGCGCCCACAGTCCCTCCAGTAAATTGTACTGGCAGGCGGCAATTTCTTCTATCGGTACAGAGCAGCCGTCCTCTATCCACCAGATGATCATGTTCGTCAAACCTCCGGAGTAAAACGCCGCCAGAAGTGGAATAGAACCCGCAAGCGCAGCGCCCCCGCGAGCATTTTTCGCCAGTAAATCCGAAAAATGCTCGTGGAAAAAAGTTTTGAACATGTTAATCAGCTCCGCGTCGGCTTCCGCGTTCAGGAAATTGCGCAAGATTCTCCTTCGCTCATATGTCGTCGTCAAAACCATGCGGACATAGTCGCGAAGCGCCATGCTGCGCACGGCTTCGTCCAGCTTTTGCCTCTCCTGCTCCAGGCAGTAATGCATGAGGCGGTATTTATCATCAAAGTATGTATAGAACGTCGACCTGCTGACGATCGCCTGTTTGCATATATCGTTTACGGTGATTCGGTGGAAGTTTTTTTTCTCAAGCAGATCCTGCATTGCGCCTGCCAACGACGCCAGTGTTTTGCTCACTCGGATATCCAAAACGTCGTTCCGCATACCGCGCCCCCCTTTTTGCGATAGTATAGCAAAAGCGGCATTCCCGCACAAAAGGGATCGCCGCTTTGCGGGGCTATTAATATCTTTTTACCGAGTAGGGGGGCTGAATGTAGAAAACAGAACCAAAGTTTTGTTTCCTGTATTTTTGATGGCGTGCGTCATACCTTGCGTAGCCTTGAAAGCGTCCCCTTTCTTGATGGACTTCCAATCGGTATCGTCCAAAAATTCGCCGTGACCGCTCACCACATAGAAGAACTCGGAAGCGTCTTCATGGATGTGCGGAGCAATTTGAAAGCCGGGTACAATGTTGACTTCAAGGTTGTTCAGCCTGTCATTGTCCTCTTTGCAGAAAAAGTGTTTCATAAACACTCCCTCTTGAGTCGGGTGCTTTGCGAACATAACATCTGCCTTAACATTGTTTGCCATTGATATGACCTCCTTAGTATTTTACAGACTAATATAGGCGTATTACTTCCTGATACTGTCCCGTCAATTTTGCCACCTAACTAACCCATGCACAAGGGAACCGAAAAAATGCTCGCGGGGAAAATTACAACGACGAACATGCCCAAACCACACGACACGCGGCGTTGGTTTTGGGTGTTGTCCGTGGTGAGGGAAAATGCAGTGAACCTTGTCAAATTCTTTGGGCATGGTATAATTCGGACTAGAGAGAGGCTCCGGCGTGACCGGTATGCCCGATCCGAGCGGTTACTCGGAATCGGGACTTACTACCTCCCTCTCCAGAGCAGCTCAATGATCAGAGCTACAAGGAACCTCAGAAGGAGAATCGCCAGGTCGGGCAGGTTCTCCTTCGTCTTTTCAAGAAATATCCCCCAGAATGAGCGAGGTTTTCTGTCATTAGGTTCGTCAGCCACTATATATCACCTCCTTTCGTCGTCGGATACCGACGCGAAGGAGATATCTCCCAGGCGTTCCTCGAAGATGCCGGAGCCTCGACGCTGATTA
>Ga0153940_1001064_pt1 | contig 12747 bp, 10 predicted proteins | sample TSNJ024MetaG_FD_104736 | JGI IMG/M metagenome (GOLD analysis project Ga0153940, IMG submission 104736) | Attine ant fungus gardens microbial communities from New Jersey, USA - TSNJ024 MetaG | ecosystem: Host-associated > Fungi > Mycelium > Unclassified | place: USA: New Jersey, Brendan T. Byrne...
AACTTGCCAACAATTCGACCAGTCCGCGTGTCCCAGACTCGGACGTGAGAGTCATTGCGAGAGCAGCATGCGAAGAGTTTCCCGTCAGGTGAGTACTTTAGCCGGTGAATATGCACTTGATTGTCAACTCGATGAGATGGAACTGGGCAGTGTCGTGATTTCATACATGACATTTAGCGGAGGAAGACTGAGCCATCGGATGCCAGGGGGGTGGACGGGTTTTATATTGGTGATGCTATGGAGAGAGACGAGTTCGGGCTGCGCATCAAAGGCTGTGTGATGCCAGGTACTCATGGGGCTTTTCCACAATCTGCGAGGGCTGGGGCGGCGTCGCTGAGTGGCGGGGAGAAGGAGACGACTACAGTGATCAACAACAGAATGTCGCACCCATTACAGGGCACACTATGTTAGATCAACTTGTGCACACCGTTTGAAATCCCATGCCCAATGACATTTGAGCCGCCCCTACGTGAGGAGTACACGAACGGTGGTCCAAGTAGAACAAGTAGCGCCATATGTAGCCTATAACAAAAAGAGTCCATTTAAGGCAAATAAAATGAAAACGTGTCTGCTTATCAATAGAAAGCCAATAGCGGTAAATAAAAGGCACACAACGGTCATTTAGCGCCATTGATGGCCGGAAAATCAACAAAGTATCGACAGTCATAAAAAATAACAGCAATGATCGGCAAGTGCCTGGAATGATGCAAGGATTAACAATATCCAAACACCTACAATGGCAATTATTCAACGATCGATGAGCTCGCCGATAAATTTCTTCCTTATTTACAGCTCTCCAAGTCACACATCAATAGTATTTCGAACAGTCTGCTTATTCCAGTGCTAGAGACCTTTGAGAGTAAAATGTGGCTGTATTTGTTGTAAAAGATGGGTCATGAGGGCTATCAAATGTCGACCACGAGATGATTCTGAGGTGATCACGCCAGTACGTGGGCATCAGGAGTGTGGCATGATAAAAACGACCTGTTCTTGCCTGATAAGGCCAAAGACTTACCATGAAACTAACAGTCTGACAACAAAACACCTTAACTAACATGTAGATATGTTTTTGTTCATGACATAGGCAATCTATTCCCTTTTGAGCATGGTGCATCGGCATGCATGATTATCATGACGCGTGGTATAGTAGCTGCTGGAGTTGCATAAGACGCTATTCTATGAGGATTGTAAGCTGGCCATAATAACAGACATGAACAGGGCACGGCCAACTCTTCTCTCTGGTTGAGTGATTGAGTCTTAGGCTTGCTGTCCAGGTACGATAGCAGGTGTTGCAGTCCAAGTGATGGTGCGTGAAGAAAAAAACGCAATCAATACAGTTGCCCAAAACCTTTTTTAAGCTACGAGATAGAACCATAGTTCATTACTAACATTTTTAGGGACTAAACAAAGGTGTGATGCATCTGCAGTCGTTACTATGTCAAGGAAAGGTTCATGTCAGGAATCACCAGTCGCGTCCAGATTTGTAAATTGATACCTACTCAAATTCGAGTAGACCCAACAAGCTCATGAAACTCGTTCTCCTTTCCAGTTCACCTGTGCATTCCAACATCTCAACCGAGGACAAGACTTACTTTGGTGTCTTACTCCAGCAGCTCTCCTATATCCTTCTCCTTTTGCTCGAGTTCTCTCAGCCACTCTTTGCCGATGCACTGTGTGCCAGAAATCCATACTTGTTGCCTTTATCCCGAATACCATTCTAGGCGATGGCAATACCGAACTTCTTCCGGGTCCACCGGTACTTTCCGCCGTGCACTTTGGAGATTACTTGTTTGAACTCAATGAGGCGCTGTCAGGTTGTCGCTTGTTTGAAAAAAAGCTCAGCTGGCCTTGTTCTCGCTTTAGGGCACGTATAGATTGTCTCTGCTCGACTGGGACCCAAAATAGGTGGTTCATTGTCTCGACCCATTACCCATCCATCTCCCATGCCTTGTAGTATAAGCTCATGTAACACACCAAATTTGTTCCATATCAACGCCATGTGTGTGCATGTTCGACCCAAAACTCGAGCTTATAGGAACATATTACATTTTCATCTGCTGACCCAAGAGCGATGAGTCTGTCGTTAGGGAAATGTTTAGTCAGAGTAGGTGAGAGGGCCATTCCATCCACCAAGGACGCTGAAAACTTGCAAACGAATTGGCCAGTTCGCGGATCCCAGCCTCGGACGTGAAGACCATCATGCGAAGAGTTTCCCGTCGGGTAAGTTCTCACACCCGCGAATATACACTTTGATATTCAAAGTCGACAGGACGAAAGTGGGCAGTGTCGCGACTCCATGAATAACATTTGACAGAGACCAAGACATGATCAAACCATCAGGTGCCAGGAGTAGGTTCATGTATCCTTCGATTCATACAACTGCGTTGTTGCATATTTGAAAGGAACCTTTTTGCTATTTTCAGACAAAAATCTGTGACAAATTCGCCAGCATTATTATAATGAGGAATTTTCAGGATAGGAACTTGCGAGCGGGCATCAGATGGTGGAAAAATCCATTGAAGTGGAAATAACAAGTGCGACATCGTCGACAGGCCATATGAAAGGAGCTACATCCTTAAATCTTCTGAAACTTGGGATAGTCGACTAGACATAGCCCAGCTGAGCGCTGAAGAACGTAGAGGAGTTGGAGAGAGATAAAATGGTGGCAATGAGGGGAGGCATAGTACTTGGGGTTACAGAGGCTGGAGGTGGTGTTGCGAATTTGATAACGGCAAATGGCCAAAGATCAGCGCATCTGCAACGGTGGACGATAGGAAAACACTCACGTCTTGACTTAAATGGGCCCGAACTGCGTCTGACAGTACTTTCTGCTGTGCTTTGCAGGAGGCAGCTCATGCTCCCCGTCCTTTGCGTACGATCCTAAGCGTGGTGAAAACAAGACACTGAGATTACTGTCAGGTCGTTGAGCAGGCGTAGATAGCTGCGCATCACCATCTTCCATATCAATGTCATAGCAGATGCTGTTCTTCACATCGTCTAGGTCGTCAAGATTGCTATTGAAAGAGTTGATAGGACTCGTGGTTATTGAGCGACAGTAAAAGGGACAAATATAAAAGAAAGACCTGGGTCACTGTAAGTAACTGCAACGAGGGTGACGCGTACGTGCCAGCGTCTTCGGAATATGACTGTCACAATGTGACAGCTCTTCATACATCTCGCGCAGAGAACATCATATCAAGCCTGGATAGTGCAGACTATGACATCAAATGCAAAATTGAAAGAATAGTATTCACATTTACGAGTAGAGACCAAGGCTGGGAAGAGAATTTCGGGTTGAAGCTTCTGGCCATCTGATAATATCGATGTATTCTTATGGAGGTCAAGCTCCTGATTTGATGCAGAGATTTGACGCCAGGTGCCAGCCAGTTCGTAGTTGAACCCCCGATTGCATCACCGACCCTTGTCAACCGATGATATACTTTCCAACGGTCGAGCATTTTTCTGCTGCTAGGAAGAACTAGTGCTGATGTGCTCTCAACGATCATGACCAATGTACCAGATGATTATATGTCCTTGGATGGTGTCAAAGGTGCATCAATTCTGCTGAATAACCCAGGCTTTCTCAGACAGAGCATCCGCTTCTGCAGGGAGAGTCATTCGCACAAAGCCCGTCTGTGACCACATGAATGTCGCGAATCGCCTGAAAACGAGCAGGATATGTATGGGGCTCGAATCATACTCTGCAGCCAGGTGATCAGAATTTTTTGGATTCAGTATTCCGTGACAGGAAAACTAGTTCTAAGATGCAGTGCGCCTAAATAAGGCCCAATGTCAGGTGTATGTCTACAGGAGGCATGTGACAAAGGGAGTAGGACGAAGTTGCTAGTGGATAGGTAGTAGATGATCGGATTGCCGTGATCGCACAAAGGTACGGCCTTCACTCTTCAGTTGTAAATCATGGCTGACATTTGAACAGTTTATGGTATCGTGCAATCGCATTCACGGAAATATGATTGTAGACTTCGTATTGATCTCGGATGCTGAAATCATCCCTGAGCTTCATGTAGTCAATTGCAGACATTCAGCCCCATGCACGAATTGTTGGGGATTGCGTTGGTTGAACTTTCGAGTGGAGGTAAATTGTAATTCATCGGCACAGGATTTGGCTGAAATTGATGAACAAACGAATGGTGCAAAGCTGTCCAGGTGCTTGATCCTGTCTTGTTTTAGCAGGGGTTTGGTTCATTGTCTGCAAGGCAAATCTCATCATACTTGTCTTCGAAGATTTAACTGCCATGATAATCGAAAAATATAATTTGGACTGTGGTCACTAGAACAACTACTCGATTCAATGGGTTTTCTGCTACTTTTCGCTGTCTGGATCGAGTTCCCACCTAGTTCAATCCTTGGGACAATGATAACTGCTTCGATCATTGCCTGTGTCACAGCTTTGTTCTCAGCGTGATAGCATCCCACACTCCCTTCTCACTCTCTCTCTTCAACAGTTGAAGTAATGGCAAGTCCAGTAGAATCGTTCTCAGCCATCCAAGTTGTCAGTGAGTGCTACTTTGTCCGATCGGCTCAGTAGATCAGGGACTAAATTGACATTCAGAATTCATCGGAAAGCTTCATCAATTTCCACACTCACTGATTGTCAAATTCTCTGACAACGTCAACGTTTGCCTTGAAAAAAAATTGGCCAAAGGCGTCAGGGATGAACAACACTTGGCGCTCACCCAAAACGAGTGGTAAGTTGAGGTCATTGTGCTTGAGCAGTCATACATGTTCATGTGGCGTAGCATGCTCGTGGAAGGAAGTGAACTGAATATTGAGATACACAAAAAACATTCTCGACGACAGAAAATACTCACTGGTCCAGAGGGATCCATGCCTAAAGCTAATATCAAGTTCGACGACTTATGGAAACACTTGTCTTCTACAACAGGAAAAAATTGTGAGCGAATATTTACCTTGATCTCTCCCGATTTACTCATAGGACCTCAGTAAACTTTGAGGTAGTATTTGATAATCCGATCCAAGGATTGCAGCTGTGGCTGGTCATCAAGGTATGTCATCATTATCGCTGTTATGTTGATTTCCCCTTAAAATACAAGACCTGCGGCATTGATCTGAATACCGTGGATCCACGTATCAAGGAGACGGTTGTAGAACTAAACAAGTTACATTCTATTCTGCGTCATTCTGCTGCTGCAAGCGATGTTGCTGGGATGTTTGTTGATTTAGGAATCGCTATCAGCAAGGTGATTTATCGTTGACTATTATTCCTATATGTTGTCTAACTAAAAGCAGCTGAATCCTGTCGCACACATCGTATTTTCTTGTATCGAGGTCGTATACAAAGTTGGCTCATTTTGTGTTTTCAGCGTCAATAAAATTGCTAATTGTTTTTACAGCATTTGAAGACTCAAAAAGAAACTCGTGAGGCAATGAAAAGCCTTGCAAACAGCATCCAAGAGCTCGCTTGCCAGCTCGACAGGCTCAAGGGAGTTCCAACCTCACATCAACTGCGTAGTACCATGAGTGAGTTTCCTAAAATCTTGGAAGAAGTGGTCAGCTTCATTTGGAGATGGCTTAAAAGCTGGATGTGTATGTATCAATCCATCAAAATGTGTTCGTGACTGATTAGTTGGCTCCAGTTAAGTACATCTTTGTGAACTCTCAAAAGGAGAAAGCGACTGAGTTGAAGGGCAAACTCGACGTCTTCAAAAACAAATTTGACCGACATCTTCTTATAGAGATCCGAGCAGAGCAAGGTCTGGTCTTCATGTCTGATATTCATCGTCCGACATGACTGATTTATGGTTTATATCAGCCGCCATGGTAAACATTGTGGAGACGGCTGCCGACAAGAAGGAACTAGATGATTTAGTGAGCGCCATCGGGGATAATAGGCTTCATCTACGCGAACCGTGTATGGCAGGCACCCGCACCGCCATCTTACAAGAGATTGAAGAAAAGATTAAGAATGTTGATGGTCCCAATGTGATTTGGATACGGGGATTTCCTGGTGTTGGAAAATCAGCTTTGGCAGCTAGCATTGCCATTCGACTGCAGGAACAGCATCGACATGTAATTTGGTTCCGATTCGACAGGACACAATCTACAACCATTACTACAGATGATTTATGGCGTGCCGTCGCGTGTAGTCTTGCCCGCCTGTATCCCTGTCTTCGAAAACAGCAAGCCCAAGGGAGCAGGGAGCTCGTTTCATCAGATGTTGATCGGCTTCTCAAATCGCTCATAGAGACACCATTATCCATGCTGAATAATGTTACGCTTGAAGAACTTCCAGTGATTGTGATAGATGCATTGGATGAATGTGGTGGCCTCAGGCATGACCCCTTGGAGCAAAGAGATCACAGCGCTCTGTTGCGCACTCTCCAGCGTTGGGCTCAGGTAGATTGCCTGAAGAGGTTTAAATTAGTCATTACAAGCCGACAAGAGGATCGCATCAACAAAATATTCCCCGAGTCTATCTGCATTCGTGTCAATATCCCCTCCGGCAGCGATGTTAAACCGGGAGATAGTGCTTCTGATGACATCCGTATATTCCTCAAGTCACGCCTCGAGGGTATGGGAATGGAAGGTGCATTGATTGACAAGGCACTTGATTACCTAGTTCTTCGTGCTGCTGGGGTATTCATATGGGCAACGACTGTGGCCAATTTCCTCGAACGAGATCCTGAAGGACGGTTTGCCATGCTTGAAGAGGATGATAGGACAGAGTTGGATGGCTTGCATTCCCTGTATTCAACAATCGTCAAAGTATCATTTGGACCTGATCTCAAAGGGGAAGAGCCCAGGGCTGTCGTTTCTGTCTTGGGCGCAATGATTTTTGCCAAGGAACCGCTTGATGACAATGCACTTATCATGCTTCCCGGTGTTAAGATTCCTGGTTCAAATGCTCACAGGTTAGGGCTCATCCGAAAGGGACTCGTGCCGGTCATTGATCCTGGTCCTATCCTTCGTTTCAATCATCGGTCTTTCGAAGACTTCCTTTTATCTCCGTCCTTTCCACAACAACACCCTGGGCTTTCGGATATTCAGAATCAAGTTTATCATGAACATCAGCTCACCGTGTTATGTCTGAAGACTCTGGTTTCACCCAAGCTCCACTTCAATATATGCAGCTTGGAATCTTCTACTGTAAAGAGTACGGATATTCAGGTTGCTGCGAAAAACACTATTCCACCTCTTATTTCATATTCATGTCAATATTGGGCCGATCACCTCGTTCACACCCCGTCTGATGAAATATTACTGGAAGCAGTACAATTTGTGATGTATGAGAAGTTGTTGTTCTGGTTGGAGGTGATGAGCCTATTGGATAAGACTTATGAAGCGACTTTGGTTCTGAGAAGGGCTTTAGCTTGGAAGGTGTGTCTCCAGTTCATTTCTTGCAATATATCTTTGATGCTAGCTGGCCAGACACTAAGTCCTGATCATGACCTGGTATTGTTCATTCTTGATGCCCTCCGATTCATTTCTGCATTTATCATCCCTATCTCTCAATCTGCCCCCCAAATCTATGTTTCTTCCCTCTCCTTTGTACCTGAACGATCTCTTGTCGCCACAAAGTTCTGTTCAAGGTTTCCCAACACTGTTGTGGTCACTGAAGGGAGACCCAGTCAATGGCCAATGACGGTATTCACCGCAGAACACCACAAGGATAGTGTGCGCACCCTGGTATTTTCACCTGATGAAAGCACCTTCACCTCCATATCTGGCGATAGAATCATGTGTGTCTGTGACTCTGAAACTGGTCATTGTATTTCAGGCCCATTTGAACTGTCTAATTATGTATATGAAGCCTGCTTCAGTCCTGATGGGAGACGTATTCTACTCAGATTCAAATCTTATGCAGTAGTCTTGGACATTGTGACGGGTGAGGAGCAGTTTCGGATCAAGGGCAAGAATTTTGTCTTCATTCATTGCGATGGAAAAATTGCGTCAACGCATTGGATAGATGAAAATAAAGGTGGAGATCGAACTGGGATTGTGGTCAAGTTATGGGATGCTAGCAATGGTGCCCTGATATCCAACAGGTTGTTTGAGGTGAACGATGTCGCCTGCACCCGATTTTCTGATGACGGGCGTTTTCTGGCTGTAGAAAGGAAGACTGAGAATGTCATTGAATTGTGGAATCTGAAAGATGGCAAGGATCCCCGGCGATTCTTGTATCCTCCTGGAAATTTTGTGTTATCGCTCCACTTTTCTCTGACCAGTGATTCTTTGATGGCCATACATAATCGCAGCAATATCTCCCTTTGGAGGCTGGACACACAAGGAATGGCATCTTTCAGCCATGATTTCAATCATGTGCCACATGTTATTCATTCACCCCTCACCAATTACCTGTTCATAAAACGAGATGGCATGGTGGAGATATGGGACGTCTTCTCCGTGACCCGCTTAAAACCGATCTGGGAGACAAATCCTCCAACCACTTCACGTATATGCAGTACTTGTCCATCACAGGATGGTCACAGGCTTCTAGTTGGATGTAGAGATGGAAGTGTGAGGATGTGGGAACTGGACCTAGAGAATTTGGCGATGAATCAGGTTGATACTATGAACACTCAAGCTCATGCCGATGTGCCACAATTTGCTGCATTCTCACGATCTGGAAAGATGGTGGCTACAAAATCAAAGCAATCTCACAGTATTGAAGTGCTATATACAGCTACTGGGGAAGTCATAGCGCGTGCGGAATTTGACAATGACATGGATGTTGTATTTTCCCCAGATGAAGATCAGGCAGCGTTTTGGTTTCAGTCTCTCATCACCGTATGTGACTTAAGGCACCCAAAAAGTCATGTCTCACTCAACCCCTTGTCGGAAAAAGATGCCCAGATTCGGAAGGTTGTTTTCCAAACACGCAACGACCTGGTTATATACACCTCACCTAGTGCCACTGATAACCACTCAGCATCACTGAGAGTTTGGCATTGGCGGGATCCTGCAGGCTTCGAATGCATGTATTCTTTAGATTTTTCAAGGATCTGGCACATATACCTGGCTCCCGATGGCTTGACCATTGTCACCACGTCTTTGTCGTCCTCCGCTATATGTTATTCGTGGAATCACAACACTGCCCAGTTTGATTTTGTCGACTTTGACGATCAAGTGCATATTCGCTGGCCAGAGTACTCACCTGATGGAAAACTCTTCGTATGCCAGTCTGACAAAGACTCTCACATCCGAGTCTGGAACACACGAACCGGCCAGCTCGTTTCGAAGTTTCCAACGTCATGGGTGGACAAAATGGCCCTCTCACCTTTTCTGATTGAACATTCCCCTGGCAACAGACTCATCGCTCTGTGGTATAAAGACGAAAAAACAATACATCTCATTGATGTCTACAGCGGCCGCCTGTACGCTAGAATTTGGAGCCAAGGAAGCGCAGACATGGTGTTTATACGAGATGGAACAAAGTTGGCGCAGTATTCCCGTGGCTCTGGCTTGAGAATATGGGACATAGCAGATCTCATGCATGAGCACTGGCATTCCATTCATGGCTATGAGCCTATACTACGAGGCATGCGAGATGGATGGGTAGTGGGCCGGGACAATGAGCCACTGTTCTGGGTACCAGTTGAGCACAGGAAGAATATATGCGTGCTACCATTGCCTAGAGTGGTACCTGGGGTACCCAAAGGGAAGACAATGAGCGTGGACCTCTCTAACTCAAGGCTTTGCAACAAGTGGACGGAATGCGTTGACAAGGAGTGGTTGAAAGAAGTCGAGCGAAAGGGGAAGGAGGTAGGAAACCTGTTGGAAAAGTGCGTCTTGCCCTCAGCTCAAGTGCTTGGCGATGTCCAGATGGATAGGTGAACTAAAAAGTAGGACGGGTCCCAGAAGCTGCTTCATCTGAAATTCTTTCTCGTCCCTCTCACATGCTTTTTCCTTGGCAAGTCTAATTGTCCAGGCTATTTCCTGTACCAAAGCCTCTGTCGAAGTTACTGGATTGAATATCGTTAGCTGTCCCTGTTGGGAAGGAAGAAAGGTGGATATGGAAAAGTTCTCTCAGCAGATGAACAATAGTGTCAGGACTGAGCTGAGTAGTTGTGCATCTTCAGAAAAGATAAATAGACTTGAAAGATCATTTTGGCACTCAGAGCAGGAGGTGTTTCAGGTTGATGATCGATCTTACAAAGTTTGTGTAACTATTTATGTCCTATCACCGTTTATCTCACGTTGACCACATGTTTGTTGTATGTTGTAGTAGCTGCTCATAGCATACATAGCATAGGTCTTTAGCTTGGACCTGGTCAATGCTATATTCCTAGTAGAGGATTTTGAGATCGTAGTAGTCTTGACCTGAATATGTGTTATACTTAAGATTGACAGCTTCCAAGGCGACAAGTTGAGGAGTTCCTTATTAGGCTGCCGTCCTTGAATTCGAGTGAGCCCAGCCCTGTTTGTTCTACTTGGCCTACCTCTCTTTCTGTGGTGTCGTGTGAGCCAGTCCATGGGCGCCTCGTTGGCGTTGGAATCCAAGTGTATTGCAGATCTGCTTGTTGCGCGGCCATCAGCCATCCTATTCCCGACACCCCAGTCCCCGTCAACAACGATGTCGGCGACACTCTCATCGACCTAGCCAACCTAATGCCATTTTCGCTGTCGTCTCCCTCTCTCTGCCACTCAACAGCGTTGCCCCAGCCCTCGTATAGTGGGGCACAGCCGCACGAGTCCCTGGCATCACAAAGCCTCCAACGCGCAGCGCCTGTTTCATCTCTCCCTTCGCCCATATGAATCCCCTCCACTGTCACCCCCACAATCCTCCTCTCACGATCTTCCTCTCTCTTGCCAGGTCCAATCTTTCCCCGCCCGACAAGGTCTCTAACAGGGAAACAATTACAAAACAGGCCGCTCCAAGACTTCTCGGCCGGCTTGCTCGTGGTGCCCTACAACCAGCTAGGAAAGAAGGTCACATCAAGATTGCGACCATCTTCGGACACATAGCCTCCTGTCGACCTCGTTGACAGTATCAATACTGGCTACATTGACAAGTTGGATTGGTCTTTCCTGCCCTTTCTCATACCATCCGCTTGATTATTCTCAACACGCCAGCTCGTTTGTCCCTTGCCGCTGACATATTCCTAAAGTAGGCCTTGACATCTGAGGTGTCAAAAAAAGTAGCTTCCGTCGCAGAATAACAGAAAGAACTATTCTTGTTTCAGCAATCTGCAGCTTTTTAACGCAAACTGTCGGCCCTCCAAGGGGGTTTCAACTGCATTCGGCCCCGCCAACCACGGTGTCAAGAGTGAACTGGACGACGATGAACTGAATGAAATGAGGAAAAAGACCTAGGCCGTGCAATCTGGCACCGCTGAGAGGGAGACTAGCAATAGGGAATGGAGAAGGCCAAGAGAATTTCCAAAGGGAGTGTTGATACAATGTACGCCCTCTCATCCTTTTTCATCGACAACTCCATACATTGTGCAGCTCGAGTGACTATCCCAATTCCCTGCCCGAACTCAATCATCATCATCAGTCTGTACTTCCTACTCCGTTATTCGCGACAAAATAGATCTCTTTGGTTTCTACAAAATCAAGAAACGACTAACTACATACATCGCAGCAGTCCGCCTGAAAGAACTCAAGGCAGAGAAGGAAGCAGCAGCTATGACTATAGCACGCGAGGAGACTGCTCAACAAAATGAAACTGCTGCCCTATCGATGCAGGTAAACCTGCCCCACAGGTTCCACCTTCCATTGATGTGCCCGTCCGTTTGATAATTCCTTCGCTATGTGCTCCCGAACTTCGCTCATCATCGACTGTAAGGAGATAGGTGGCAGAGAACGAGGATCGTCTAGGAGAGGAAGAGGTGGTGTTGCTCATGATGGTAATGATGATGAGCGGGACGGTAGTGAGAGTGAACGTGAACGTGAACAGGATGTGTTTGAGAGGAGCAGGCGTTGTATCGGCTGGAAGCCGGTTGTGAATTGTGAAGAGGATGTATGACGAGTAGGAATCTCTGGACTTACGGTTTTGTGGCATGTGCTTGCTTGGTCAAATTCTAAATGGTGTATCTGTGGAATTGTTCATTGTTTTCATTTATATTATGCTGTCATTACCAAAAGGAAACTGGGACTAGTTGTTTCAATCAATGATGAGAATGTTATACAAAGCCTCCGCATCATACAGTCGGTAAATGGAATCTCTTGAGTTCGCAACAAAGATTTTTATAAGAATGGTAATCGAACAATTCAAAATCCTGAAAAGTACGTCGCTCCCTTTCCAATCTCTCTCGATTCCCTCATTTGTTGCTCCCGCTTTTACCTGACGTGAACATGATACTGAATTTCTTCAATGAACTAACGTAGTCAGTTGATGGAGACCTTTTGTGATACTGGAAGCTCAGGAAACCCTGAAGCGAGTCCTCGCCAAGAGCTACAGACCTGTCCTGACAGTAGCCGTGCACCTCAATTACACATGACAGCATTATAAACCACCGGAAGACAGTGTCTGAGAATCTCCCGAAGGAATTCAGGGTGGAGCCTGCGTGTGGGAGAAATGTAGGCACGTAGAAATTCGAGCTGTGCCCCTTTATCTTATCCAAAAAAGCCCACTTGCTACCCAAAGTTGTGCTCTTCCACAGCTTTGGAATTTCTCTCGCGCTCCTCTGGGCTTGAACTCTGGTGACTTCAAAAACTCGGAGAAACCAGTCTAGCTGCTGCTTCTCGCACTTCATTGTCCGCATCGAGCTCTTTGTGATAAACTACTGCGAGGTACTCGATTAGCCATTTCCTGAGTTTTCG
>Ga0153940_1001065_pt1 | contig 12743 bp, 6 predicted proteins | sample TSNJ024MetaG_FD_104736 | JGI IMG/M metagenome (GOLD analysis project Ga0153940, IMG submission 104736) | Attine ant fungus gardens microbial communities from New Jersey, USA - TSNJ024 MetaG | ecosystem: Host-associated > Fungi > Mycelium > Unclassified | place: USA: New Jersey, Brendan T. Byrne...
AGCTGCTTGGAGGCCTCGGAAAAACTTAAGGTATTGGCAACGTGATAAAAAACTTTGTATAACTCATAATTAATATCCATCATTAGTCCTCCTTATAAATACAAGATGTATTTTATCATAAGTTCTGGTTATATGTAAAGGGTTAATGAGGTGTTTTTATTTTAGCTGAGCCTGGGCAAAGAATGCCTGGCACTAATAAGCCGGATTTTTTTCCGGTTTATTGGTGCCAGGCTTTATTCAAAGGCTAATGTTATTGCCCGGTAAGCGGCGCTGTGATATAGTAAAGATAAAATACGGGAACCTGAATGATTATCTTGAAAAATTATAGTAACCATACTATAATGAAAAGCATGTTACCTTGGGCATTTGCAGGTAATTAAAGAGGTGTTAATATTTCTGGAGGGAGCCTGCATGGATAAATATAGCTCTGGCTTAGTATCAGAATCCTTTTGGTTTATTGAGTTTAGGAAAATTGTGAAATTGCGAAATGAAGGTAAATCTTGGGAGGAAGTAAAAAAACTATGCTTAAATGAGAATTTGCTTGGAGTTTCAAAAGAGTATAGAGCGAAAAGAATATATGGGTACTTGAAAAATCGTATCGAAGCCTTAGATGAAGACATTTATGGAATTTTTATGAATGCTGATCTGGCAACGCAGAAAATAATTGTTTTTATTGCGGCGGCGAAACAAAACAGATTGTTTTATGAATTTTTATATGAAGTGTATCGGGAGAAAGTTTTGCTTGGTGTCTGTGAGCTTACTGACAGTGATATCAATGTGTTTTTTAAAAATAAGCAGCAGCAAAATGAAGTAATTGCTACATGGACAGAGATAACGCTTAAAAGGCTTCGTAGCACTTATATGAATTTCATGACAGATGCCGGATTGTTAATAATAATGGAAAAGCAAAAAAAGATAACACCACCAATCTTAGATGTGAACCTTGAACGTTATCTGAAAAATAAAGGTGAAATGCAAATGATAAAAGCAGTTACGGGGGTAAGTTAAGTGTATGAGTTAGAAAGTCGGTTAAACAAACTGGAAGACAAGATAAAACAACAAGGATTCAGACAGAATAAAGGTCTCGGCAATGAAGTTGGTTATTATATATTTGATTATCCGGCCCATCAAGAACTGCTGGTAAGAGAAAGAGTTCGCTATTTGGAGTCGAAATATGATAATCAGGATTTTAAAATCGTAGTATTTGACCTATACGATATCATGATTGATTTGCTGATAAAAGAAGGATTTCTTGATTTGTGTGAAGAGTTTGAAAAAACGAAAGGTCTGTCTGAAATCATAAAGGCATTAGGTGAAATGCTTCGCATGGAAGAAGATAACCAGAACAATGAAATATTAGCTTATATTAAAAATAACACACCGGATAATTCCGTTGTTTTTCTCACCGGCGTGGGAAAGTGCTTCCCTATCCTGCGTTCACACAAAATATTAAATAATTTACATCAGTTTATGGACAATGTTCCGGTTATTATGTTTTTCCCCGGGAAGTATGACGGGCAATCCTTAATGCTTTTTTCAGAAATCAAAGATGATAACTATTACCGTGCTTTTAAGCTGGTAGATTGAGAGGAACCCACCATGTATGTAAAGAATATGTTTGCAAAGGCAATTGACAGAGATATAAAAGGTGTTATTAAAGTTGGCCAGGGTGATGATGGGAATGTGAAACAAGAATTAGAAGAATACGTTGTCACAAGGGAACTGCAAAGGCATTTTGCAGATTTCTTTACCAGCTATAAGAAAGGGATTGTAGGGAATACGGATAAAATGGGAGTGTGGATTTCCGGTTTTTTTGGAAGCGGTAAATCCCATTTTCTGAAAATTTTGTCTTACTTACTTGAAAACCGTATTGTTGATGGCAAAACCGCCCTTGATTATTTTATTCAGGATCATAAGATAAAGGATGAGATGGTACTTGCTGATATGCGGCTTGCTGCCAATACCTCTGCCGATGTTATTCTTTTCAACATTGATTCTAAAAGTGGTATGGCTGATACCCAAAATAATAAAGAAGCCATTCTTTCTGTATTTTTAAAAGTTTTTAATCAACACTTGGGATTTTATGGTGCAAACCCTCATTTGGCTGATTTAGAAAGAACTCTTACAGAAGAAGGTAAATATGAGGATTTCAAGAAGGCATTTGCAGAAATTCGCGGCAAAGAGTGGGAAGAATCAAGGCATCAATTCAGATTTATTCAAGATTATGTCTGCCGGACATTGGTTCAAATTGGATATATGAGCATGGAAGCCGCAAAGAATATTTGTGAAAGTTTTACGGCGCCATACAATATGGATATCAGCACGTTTGCTAAGATGGTAAAAAACCACATCAAAGAAAAGGGTAATCATCATCATGTGGTTTTTTTGGTTGATGAAATCGGACAATATATAGGAGAAAAGACAGATTTAATGCTTAACCTGCAGACGGTCGCAGAGGATTTAGGTACTGAATGCAAAGGCAAGGCCTGGATTATTGTCACAAGTCAGCAGGATATTGACAGTGTTACCGAGACAAAGGGAAATGACTTCTCTAAAATCCAAGGTCGTTTTGACACAAGACTTTCCCTGTCCTCTGCCAATGTGGATGAAGTAATCCGTAAAAGAATACTGGAAAAGACAGAAACAGGCAGGCAGACATTAAAACTGCTTTATGATGAAAAGGATACCATTATTAAGAACCTTATCATTTTCAATGACGGCATAGAAAAGAAACTTTATTCGGATAGAGAGAATTTTGCGGCTGACTATCCATTTGTTCCCTATCAGTTCAATTTACTTGGTGATGTGTTAACCTCCATTAGAACCCATGGGGCAAGTGGGAAGCATTTGGCAGAAGGCGAGAGGTCTATGCTCGCGTTGTTTAAAGAGTCGGCAATGAAGATTATGGAGCAGAGCGAGGGGACGATTGTACCCTTTCATATGTTTTATGATGCTCTTGAGCAGTTTTTGGATCACAGCCATAAGGGTGTGATTATTCGTGCTTATGATAATGAATATCTTAACCCGGACAGGTCTGATTGCTGCTTTGACGTGGATGTTTTAAAAACCTTATTTATGATTAAATATGTGAAAGAGATCGTTGCGAATATAGAGAATATCACAAGTCTGATGGTTTCCAATGTTGATGACGACAGGATCTCATTGAAGGATAAGGTTGAAGAAGCCCTAAAACACCTTGTCCGCCAAACACTGGTGCAGAAGAATGGGGAAAGTTATGTATTTCTGACAGACGAAGAACAAGAAATCAACAGAGAGATCGAAAGTCAGAATGTTGAGTTTTCAGAGGTGGGCCAAAAGGTGTCCGAACTGATTTTTGATGGACTTTATGATGAGAAGAAATATCGTTACCCAGCCTTTAGTGGCCGATATACGTTTGGTTTCAATCAGGTTGTCGATGACAGACCTTATAGGGCAAACCAGAATTATGATATTTCCCTTAAAGTGTTAACACCGGACTATGATATGGGAATGGATGAAACCACGTTACGTTTGATGAGCGGTCAAAGTAAGTGTGTTATTGTTGCATTGCCTGATGATAGAGCCTTTATTGATGAACTGCGTTCGGCGCTCCGGATTGAGAAATATTTGAGACTAAATACTGCAAATGTGCTGGCGAAACATGAACAGATCAAGGAAGCTAAAAGAGCAGAAATGCGTGAGAGAAATGCAAATGCCCGCATTTATCTTGAACAGTCGATGAAAGAAGCCGATATTTATACAAATGGAGATAAAATCAAGAGTGCTGCAAAGGATATTACTTCTCGTATGAATGAGGCACTGGGAAAGCTTGTAAATATGGTATTCCATAAGTTATCTTACATTGATACGGCTATGACCGAGGCGCATATCAGAGAGGTGCTGAAAGGAACGAGTACCAGTCAGTTGTCATTGGAAGGAATCAATCAAACACCAAACAAATTGGCCCTGAATGATGTTTTGGATTTTATAAGTGGGAATACGCTAAGGCATGCAAAGACTTCAATGAAATCAATTATGGAACGCTTTACAAAAGCACCATATGGATTTGTTGAAGCTGATGTTCAGTGGCTTGTTGCAAAACTCTTTAAGGATGGAGATATTACATTTTTTGTAAATAATGAGGTAGTTACTTTACTTACAAAATCTGTGGACGAAATATATCGTTATCTTAGTCGTAAGGAATACCTGGAAAGGCTTCTGACAGAAAAAAGGGAAAGAGCCAGTGATAAGCAGAAAAAAGCAGTGAAAGAAGTTATGAAAGAACTCTTTAATAGTACTCCTGTAAATGAGGAAGATGATTCTATCTTAAAGAGTTTTGGGCAGTACGCTTTTAATCTTAAGAATGACCTTGAAAAGATAGAGATTCATTACAAAAATGAACAAAGCTACCCAGGTAAAAGCGTTGTAAAAAAAGGTAAAGAACTGCTGCTAAATCTGCTTTCCATCAAATATTCCACAGAGTTTTTTAGAACGGTGGATCAATATCGGGGTGAGTTACTTGATTTTGCCGAGGATTTTGAGCCGGTCAAGTCTTTCTTTGCAGGCGATCAGATTGACATTTGGAACCGCAGCTTACGTTTGATTAAAATTTACGATGAAAGTAAAACCTTCATCGTGGATGTTGAGGTTGAAGCCGTAGTAGATCATATTAAGACGATTATGAAGAAGTTGGCACCATATAGCGAGATAAGAAAGATACCGGAACTTCTTGACCATTATGTAGTGCTTTACGGCGGAATCCTTTCCGAGATGGAAAAACCGGTTTTTAGTGCAATTGAAGAATCACGGGGGCGTGTACTGGCAGAGCTTGAGGGAAAAGAGCACCTTGCAACGACAGGGAGCAAGGAGACTTTGTCTAAGAAAGTCTATGACCGGTTTGCGGAGTTGACAGAGAAAGCGAGTACATGTAATAATGTGGCAACGTTACAAAATATCAAGGTGGAAGCGGATGCTTTGAAAGTTCGGCTGCTTAATGAGATTGCCAGTGAAGAAGCCCGTCTTATTGCGGCTCAACAAGTGAAGAAGCCATCTGCACCAGCTGCCGGAATTGTTGCTGATGATCTGGACGCTTATCATATTCCAAAAGTAAAAAGACAGAAGACCATCAGTATTAAAGTTATCAATTCGGAGACTACCTGGCAAATTGAAACGGAAGAAGATGTAGACCATTATGTAGAGGTACTGAAAGCAAAATTGAAAAAAGCTATTGAAAAGGATATAGTATTGAATGTAGAGTTTTAGTAAGAGAAATAATGCCCAAGGAGGTGACAATATGCCGGAGCATCAGATGGTTGAGTGGAAAGAATCATGGCGTGATGAATACTTAAAGTGGATTTGCGGATATGCTAATGCATATGGCGGAACATTATTTATCGGAAAAAATGATGTGGGGACAGTAAAGGGAATTACAGGTTCCAAGAAATTATTGGAAGACTTGCCAAATAAAATTACATCTGGAATGGGAATAATTGCAGATGTCAATTTGTTATTCGAAGGAGAATTGGAGTATATTCAGATAGTTGTCGATAAGTATCCATTTTTGATTAGCTATCACGGGAAATACTATTATCGTTCAGGCAGTACAATGCGGGAAATCACAGGAACTGAACTAGATAAAGCTTTACTGAAAAGTCAGGGGAAGACATGGGATGGAGTTCCATTACCTAAACTTTCTGTGGCAGATCTAAAACAAGATGCAATTAAATTGTTTAAGAAAAAAGCACTTGAGAGAGGAAGGCTTGAAAAAGAGGATGTGAATGTTAGCGATGCAATACTCATGGAAGATTTGCATTTGTATGAGGACGATTATTTAGTCAGGGCAGCGATGCTTGCATTTTATGAAGATCCGGAAAAATGGGTTACTGGTTCTTATATAAAGATTGGTTACTTTGTTACGGATTCGGACTTGAAATACCAAGACGAGGTACATGGACCGTTAATCGAACAAGTAGATAAAACCATGGACTTGGTATATACTAAGTATCTGAAGGCATTGATTGACTATAAAGGCATTCAGCGAATTGAACAGTATATGTTTCATAAAGACGCATTTCGTGAAATTCTATTGAATGCCATTGTTCATAAGGATTACAGTAGCTGTAATCCAATACAGATAAGCATATATGAAGATAAAATTTATATTTGGAATGATGGAAAAATGCCGGCCAATCTGTCATCAACAGAGAAATTATTTAAAAAACATTCATCGAAGCCTTTCAATCCCAAACTTGCGGAGGTTTTCTTTAAGAGTGGGATGATTGAAGCCTGGGGACGCGGATTCGATAAAATCAAAGAGGCTTGTGAAAAGTATGATGCACCACTGCCAGAATATGATATCAGCGAAAATGGGATTATGGTGTTATGTAAGGCTTGTGATCGTTATTTGAGAATCTTGCATGGAGAAATTCATCCTGTTCAAAGTGAACAAGATGGTGATCAGGATATGATGAATGCCATTTTAGCTTATTGTAAAGAGCCTAGATCAACAAAGGAAATACAGCAACAGTTTGGCATTGAAAGATTGTATTTGCGCAGGCATTATCTGGATAGACTTATTAAAATGGGAAAATTGAAAATGACATTACCTGAAAAGCCAACAAGTAGAAATCAAAAATATTTTTCATTTTAACTTGTTCATTATCTTGTTCACGCTGAACAAGATAATGAACAAGTTAGACTATTCACTTAAAAGGAGAACTCAATGAACAAAACTGGCATAAAAAACTTTGCGGTATGGGCGAGAAGAAAGCTGATCAGTGAAATTACATATAAAGCGGAACTAATTGGTATTAATGAAAAAGAGATTTCGAGTCCCCTGCCTATGTCTACGGACAATGTACAGTTTTTTGATATCGGCACAAGCAAACCTGCTGAAATTTCGGATATAGAGATCAAGCAGCGAGGAGCGCTGATAAAGCGTATCAAAGAAAAAGAAAGTACTTCCGACTACGAAACGGCATTTCGGTTTGTAATGGAGGAAGTGGCTTATACTTGGTTTAATCGCCTGATTGCTATCCGTTTTATGGAGGCAAATGACTATTTGCCCTCCCGTATTCGGGTGCTGTCCAGTGAAACAAAAGGCAAATCAGAGCCGGACATGGTAACAACTCCTTTTGATACGGATATGGAGTTTAGTCTTGAAGAAGCAGATAAAATTGTGAAGCAGAAAGATGAAAATAAGCTGGATGAGCTATTTCGTATGCTTTTTATTAAACAATGTAATAAGTTGAACGAGGTGTTACCTGAGCTGTTTGAAAAAACTGCGGATTATACGGAGTTTTTGCTGAATATTTCATTTACGGATAGTGATGGTATTGTAAGCCATCTTGTTAATGATATTGCAGAAGAGGATTTTACGGAAGCGGTAGAGATTATTGGGTGGATGTACCAGTATTACAATATTGAGCCAAAAGATGAAGTGTTTGCACTTCTTAAAAAGAATGTAAAAATCACAAAAGAGCGTATTCCGGCTGCCACTCAGCTATTCACCCCGGATTGGATTGTACGTTATATGGTTGAAAACTCTCTTGGTAGATTGTGGGTTGAGGGGCATCCCAATGATAGACTGAAGTCTGAATGGAAATATTATCTTGAAGAAGCAGAGCAGGAAGAACGTGTAAAAGCAGAACTTGAGAAAATCAGGCTGGAATACAAGAAACTAACTCCCGAGGATATTAAGGTGATTGACCCTTGTATGGGTAGTGGACATATGCTCGTATATGCTTTTGATGTGCTTATGCAGATTTATGAGAGTCAGGGATATATACAGAGAGATGCTGCACAGATCATTGTAGAAAAAAATTTATATGGTATTGATATAGATAAACGAGCATATCAACTTGCCTATTTTGCAGTTATGATGAAAGCAAGGCGGTATGATAGACGATTTTTAGCAAAAGGTATTACACCTAATTTAGCTCATACGGATTATACTTTTGATATAGAGCTATTGCAGCAACTCAGCTCGGACAAGATATATCATTATTTCAAGAATAGTGAAGATGTGGGATTAGTTGGTTCTCTGGTGGACGCTGCAGAAGTAGACTTTGACAATTTGATCGAGTATATGAAAAATTATGATTTTTTTGAGATAGAGACTTTGGACAGGGTATCTCTGATGAATGATAAAGAGAATATTATTCGTAAGTTGTATCTGTATAAGTTTTTAGCACAAAAATATAATGTGGTTATCACAAATCCACCATATATGGGGACGAGCGGTATGAATAAAAAGCTTGCCGACTATGTTAAAACGAATTATCCTGATAGTAAGTCGGATTTATTTGCTGTATTTATAGAAAAATGTCTGCAAATGGCGAAAGTAAACTTTTATACTGCGATGATTACACAGCATGCATTTATGTTCTTATCCAGCTATGAAAAATTGCGATTTAAACTTTTGCAAAATGACTTTATCAATATGGCGCATTTAGGTGCAAGAGCGTTTGAAGAGATTGGTGGTGAAGTTGTCCAAACAACAGCGTTTGTACTTTGCAATAGTAATGTTGCAGGGTATAAGTCAGCCTTTGTGCGGCTTGTTGATTTTAACAGTCAACAGTCGAAAGAAGATACTTTTTTGAGTGGCGAAAACAGACACATCGCACAAAAAGAAAATTTTTCGAAAATCCCCGGTATGCCTGTGGCATATTGGGCGAGTGAGAACGTATTAAGAGCATTTGCGAATGGAGTTCCTCTTGAAAAAATAGCAAAACCAAGAGTTGGTTTGCAAACAAGCAATAATGAGAAATTTATTATGTTTTGGTATGAGATGAACTATGCTATGATTGGTTTTGGTGTAAAAAACCACTTTGATACAATTTCATCAAATGCAAAATGGTTTCCTCACAACAAAGGTGGTGAATATAGAAAGTGGTATGGTAACAACTATTATGTTATTGATTATTGGAATGATGGATTTAATGTTAAGCAAGATAAGTTGGTAAGGTTGCAAAAAGGTCTTATTGAGAAGAAGAACAGCCGGTGTTGGAATGAGGAATATTATTTTTTTGAATCATTAACATGGTCGAGAATTTCTTCTGAAAATTTCGGAATAAGATTTTCGCCTACTGGTCATGTCTTTGATACGGCCGGGACGTCAATTTTTGCTGATAGAAATACATTAATTTATTTATTGGGACTATTAGTTACAAAAATTGCAAAGCTTATTCTGAATATGATTAACCCAACTTTAACATATCAAACGGGAGATATTGCAAAATTACCTATTATTATTAGTAGTAGTAGCAATGATGCAATAGTTCAATGTGTAACCGATTGTATCTCCATATCCAAAACCGATTGGGATAGTTTTGAAACATCGTGGGGTTTTATCCGCCATCCTATGGTTGTATGGGGTATAGATATCATGAACGAGCATGGTAAAGGTGTTTTAATGTCTTGCACAATTGCTGATGCATACGAAAGTTGGAAGAAATTTTCTGAACAGCAATTTAATAAACTAAAACAAAACGAAGAAGAACTAAACAGCATATTCATAGAAATATATGGGTTACAAAACGAGCTGACCCCCGAAGTCACTGATAAAGATATAACTATCCGAAAAGCCGACCTTGTGCGTGATGTAAAGAGCCTGATTTCCTATGCAGTGGGCTGTATGTTCGGTCGGTACTCTCTTGATGTAGAAGGCCTTGCTTATGCTGGCAACGATTGGTTCCACAGCAAATATATCACCTTTATCCCTGACAGGGACAACTGCATTCCAATTACCGATGAAGAATATTTTGAAGATGATATTGTCGGTTTGTTTGTTGCCTTTGTAAAGAAGGTTTATGGCGAATCGACCCTTGAAGAAAACCTTGATTTCATTGCAAAGGCTCTTGGGAGCAGAGGTAACACCTCCAGAGAAATTATCCGCAATTACTTCATCAAGAATTTCTACAAAGACCATGTGAAAATCTATCAGAAACGCCCGATTTATTGGCTCTATGACAGTGGCAAACAGGACGGTTTTAAGGCGCTAATCTATATGCACCGATATACTGCCAATACAACCGGTATCGTCCGTGTGGATTATCTTCATAAAATGCAAAAAATCTATTTGAGTGAAATTGACCGTATGCAGGACATGGCTGACAATAGCAACAACACCCGTGAAGTAACACAGGCGGAAAAGAGAAAAGAAAAACTAATAAAACAGTTAAAAGAGACCAAAGAATATGATGAGAAAATAGCCCACCTCGCTCTCTCGCGTATTGAAATTGACTTAGATGACGGTGTAAAGGTGAACTATGAAAAAATTCAGACCGGAGCAGATAGTAAGATATACCCGATTTTGGGTAAAATATAATAGCAAAATCCAGAAAGGAGGCATTTCAGATGACCATTCAAGAATTGACCGCAGGAGAATCAAAATCTGTTGAGTTCAAAGAGTCTTTACCAGAAAAGAGTGTAAAGTATATGAAAAGCGTTGTAGCTTTTGCAAATGGCAACGGCGGTAAGCTGATTTTTGGCATACAGGACAACACTTGCAAGGTGACAGGCATTCCGGATGATACTATTTTTAAGACGATGGATGCCATTACAAATGCCATTTCAGATAGTTGCGAACCTTCCATAATCCCAGAAATTTCCCTACAAACGATAGAAGATAAGACCATTATTATTGTAGAAGTCAGCCCTGGCAGACAAAGACCATATTATATCAAATCACAGGGTATGGAAAAGGGAACTTATATCCGGGTTTCAGGAACTACCCGTGCTGCCGATTCCTATATGGTCAAAGAGTTACTGTTTGAAGGTTCAAATCGATATTTTGACCAGACTCCTTGCGTGGGTTATACTGTAACCAAAGAGGAGATTACGAAGCTGTGCCATGATTTGAAAGAAACAGCCTTAAAGAATACAAGAAACGAAGCAGAAAGGGCGAAAGTAAAAGATGTCACGGCAAATACGTTACTTTCCTGGGGTGTTCTGGCAGAAAAAGATGGAACTTTGGTTCCTGCCAATGCTTTTGCACTGCTGACAGGCAACCCTGTTCTTCCAACAAAGATACAGTGTGCAGTCTTCAAAGGAACGACACGCTCTATTTTTATAACTCGTCGGGATTATGAAGGAGCCATTCAAGACCAGGTCGAACTGGCCTATGAGTTTGTCTTGCAGCATATCCGGCTGGGAGCAAAGATTGAGGGTCTTTATAGACACGATGAATATGAGTTCCCGATTGCCAGCATCCGGGAAATTATAGCAAATGCAGTAGCTCATCGCAGCTATCTGGAACCCAGCAATATTCAGATAGCACTTTATGATGATCGACTGGAGGTTACTTCTCCCGGTATGCTCTTAAATGGAGTTACGCTTGAAAAGATACGTGCAGGTTATTCCAAGATCCGCAACCGGGCGATTGCTTCCGCTTTTTCGTACATGAAGATTATTGAACAGTGGGGCAGCGGGATTCCCCGTATGTTTGATGAATTCAAGGAATACGGCTTACGTGAACCGGAATTGATTGATCTGGATGGCGATTTCAGAGTGAATTTCTATCGGAATATGGAGAGTCATTCGTTGGCAGAAGCTACCCAAACTACCCAATCGACTACCCAGACTACCCAGTCGACTACCCAAACTACCCAGTCTATCCAATTAACGGCTCAAGATAAGCAAGTGCTGCGTATTATTTCCGTCCAGCCAACCATTACGCAGCCAAATCTGGCATTGGAAATTGGCTGGCCGATTGACCGGGTAAAGTATTATATCAAGAAACTTAGAGGGAAAGATATTCTGCGTAGAAATGGCACTAGTCGTAACGGAACGTGGGAGATTATCATTGGAGAAGACATATGGCAGAATTGAATTTAAAACAAATAACAGATCGTTTAAATGATGAATTTACTGGTGATGTTCGCAAACTGGTGTTTTGGTATGATGCAGATGGCGAGTTTATCTCCGACATCGATACGATAGAGCTTAAAAATGCAAAGGTGCTTAAGCTGGAGCGCGATAATCAGTTTCACACAAAATATGTCTTGGAGCGTGAAGATACCCAGACAAATTATCTCATTTATGCTCCATTTCCGAAGCCTGCTTTGCGGGAAAATCACCTCGCAGACACCATTCGTTATTCCAAAGAGTTTTTTGCAGACAGAGCTTCGCTTTTGGCTATTGATTTGGGAATAGACGAGAAAGATAAGCCGGTACTGCAACACTACATAAAATTTTTTGGTACAAAAGAAAGAACACAAAAGTTTTATGAACTTGAAATCGAGAACTTTAACAAGGGCATTATTGAAATGGCCCTTATGAGTGTTATCTGTAAGACGAAAATTGTGTCCTTTGAGGAAATTGTCCGTACCATCATTATTGATGAGGATCTGGAAAACAGCAGGTATTTATCAGAGTTTGCCAGTTATGATTTGCTTACTCCCTTTTGGAGCATGTGTGAGGAAACCTTTGGATACACAGATGTTGCCCCGTCTCTGCAAAAATTTATATATACACTTTTTGTTACTTATACAGCAAAGGTAATAGATGCAGAGCTTCCCCAGTCCTTAAAAAACTACTGCTCCTACAAGTCCGGCAGCATCATTGCTTTTCTTGATAGTTTGATGAACAGTTTAATCTTTAAGGATAGTTTCGAGAAGTTATCAGAGCGGGTATACAGTACGTTAAAGGTGGGGGCAGCCCTTGAAAAACTGAATGTAAGTGATTTCGCAGAGTTAGAACTATTTGACCAGGTGGATATTTTTATTATTAAGTGGCTTGTTAATCGGCTGGAAAGCGAGGATACT
>Ga0153940_1001067_pt1 | contig 12734 bp, 9 predicted proteins | sample TSNJ024MetaG_FD_104736 | JGI IMG/M metagenome (GOLD analysis project Ga0153940, IMG submission 104736) | Attine ant fungus gardens microbial communities from New Jersey, USA - TSNJ024 MetaG | ecosystem: Host-associated > Fungi > Mycelium > Unclassified | place: USA: New Jersey, Brendan T. Byrne...
CATTCGTAGCCGCTGACAACATTTTCACTGCGCCGTCAGGATGGCAGTTTAAGGAATGGAACACAAAGGACGACGGCACGGGCACGGGATACGCCGCAGGCAAAACAGTCACTATGCCAGCCTACGACCTGACGCTCTATGCTGTTTGGGAAAAAACACCAATAAGCAGCATCACGGTGACCTTTGACCCCAACGGCGGCAAGGTTTCCACTACGTCCAAGACTGTGATTCCCGGCAAGGTATACGGAACGCTTCCCGCCCCCGTAAGAAGCGGTTATACTTTCAAGGGCTGGTACACGGCAAAAACCGGAGGCACGAAGGTTACGGCGGACACGATAGTGACCGCAAAAGAGGATCACACGCTCTACGCCGTGTGGGAAAAGATTATTCCTGTCAGCAGCACTAAGGCATCCGCCTCCCCCAAAACGGGCGATACCAGCGTTGCGGCGTTGTGGCTGTGGCTCGGCATCGCGAGTTTATTTGGTATCGGCATTACTTTTGCGGCTCGTAAAATGAAAGGGCGCACTACGCCTTAAGGATGTCTGGCGGGTTTACTTTGCGGAAAATATTTTCAGTGGCGCGGCGGATGAGATAGGAGAGCTTCTCAGCAGCACATCGTCTGCTGGGAAATAAAAAGTAAAAACAACTTGACACTGTGCAGCAAATATGATACTTTTTATTATTATAAATATTATTTTTTGTAAAAATATTAAAAGTAGGTTTGTTATGAAAAAAGTAAGATTAAAAGATATTGCTAATCGTGCTAGTGTTTCTCAAAATACGGTATCTTTGGCATTAAGAGACAGCAGCAGTGTTAAAAAAGAGACAAAAGAAGAAATACTCCAGATAGCTGAGGAGATGGGCTATATTTCTAATACTATGGATAATAGTGTAAAGAATATTTGTTTACTCACATCTACACAAGCTCAGACCGACCCTTATTATTTTTATGAAGCAAAAGAATTATTAGAAGCCCGTCTTCGTATCAGTGGATATGGTTTATTGGTAAATAATATTCTACTACATAATCTCGATATTGATTACCTCAAAGAATTTTTTAAGATGAACTATATTAAAGGGATTATTATTATGGGAGGATTTCCAAAAGAAATAATCAATAGTATTCTGGCATGTGAAATTCCTGTAATCGATTCAGGCTTTTGTAATTATAATAGTTTTATGGATTGTGTAATGGAAGAAAATAGTGCTGGAATTATGAAGATGGTATCATATCTTAGAGAACATGGTTATCAAAAAATGGGGTTTATTGGAAATCCTAAAAAAAGTCAGGCTTATCTTGAAAGATATCTGGGTTTTGTCGGAGCCCTGGAAATATTCGATATGGAAAACTGTAATGACTGGATCATTAAGAATATCGATATTGATACCGATAGCAGCTATGAAAAAGTTTATAAGGATATATTAAAGGCTTTAAAATCCACAGCAAGTATGCCCGAAGTATTTATCTGTGCAAGTGACCGAATTGCTTTAGGGACAATCCATGCGTTAAAAGATCTGAATGTTAAAATCCCGGAAGAAATTGGTGTGGTAGGATTTGACAATAGTAAACTAGTAGCAGATTCAAATCCACGATTAGCCACAATCAGTCCCAACAACGAGATACAGATGGAGATGATTGTGAATCTTCTTTTTAAGCGAATTGAAGAAAAGAACTTTTCAAAAATTCGCATTATTGTACCAATAGAAATCATTCATGGTGAAACAATTAAATAATCTGAAATTATACTCCGTAATATTCATTAAGTTAAAAGAATATTACGGAGTATTTTTGATATACCCATATTAAATTCTGTTCATTGTTGTTGTGTAAATGTGCTAAATGTATGGCTCTAATATTGTGCGAAAAAGTAATATTGACATGGTCATACAACTATGATATATTATTAATATTAAATACAAGATTAATATTAATAATTAATATTTAATTAAAAAATAACAATGAAAAGGAGACTGTTGTATGAAAAAAATTCGTTGGGGTGTTATAGGTACCGGATGGATAGCAAATATGTTTGCCAATACCATGCGGGGTGTAGAGATGAGTGAGATATATGCAGTATGTAATGTCTCACAGGAATCGGCTGATGAATATAAAAAGAAGTTTGGTGTTGAAAGAGCATATGGTAATGCGGAGGAGCTGCTTTCGCTTCCGGAAATTGACGCGGTATATATTGCGACACCCCACTGTTTTCATAAGCAATATATTGCCATGTCACTGGAATACGGCAAACATGTCCTTTGTGTAAAACCAATTACATTAAATGCGCAACAGCTGAAAGAGGTTATCAATATAGCGAAAGCAAAGAAGCTCCTGTTGATGGAAGCAATGTGGACACGCTTTAAGCCCGAATTTGTCAATGCTAAAAAGCAGATTAAAGATGGTGCAATTGGTAAGGTTGAGCTTATTCAGGCAGAATGCCTGTTTCATCCGGAATATAACCCACAATCCAGATTATTTAATAAAAATCTTGGCGGCGGGGCACTCTTAGATGTGGGAATTTATATTACCTCACTGGCATTTTATTTTATGGACAAAGATCCTGCTACAATTAAAGCGGTTGCCGATATCGGTCCGACTGGTGTGGATCATATGACCTCAATATTATTCGGCTATGATGATGGGGCAGTTGCATCTTTGACCACTTCGATGGTTTCGGGAGCAGATCGCAACATTGTCATACGCGGTACCAAAGGTATGATAACAATTCGTGATTACTGGTATTCAGATTCCTATGAACTTGAGATATATGGTCAGAAAAAACAGGTGTTTTCATTTCCAATATCAAAATCAGATCAGATAGAAAAGCACGATTTTATGATAGAAGCTTTTAATCAATGCCTGCGGGAAGGGAAAACAGATAATGATATTATTCCGATTTCTGAAACGCTGAGGATTGTAAAAGTGATGGATATCGTCCTGGAGCAGATTGGAGTACAATATCCGATTAATTAAGAACCTGTTAATCACCAACATAAAGAAGAAAAAAGGAGATCTAGTATGGGGAAACATTTGAAAATTGGTGTTTTAGGAAGTGGCTATATAGCTGTACAGGATTACTATCCTGCTTTTCAAAGGGATGACATTCGTGAATTTATTGAGATTACAGCAATTTGTGATGTTGTTCCGGGACGTGCAGAAGAACATTGCAGACGTTTTGGTCTTGGCAAACCTTATACTGTTTATGAAAAAATGCTTGCTGAAGTGGATATTGATCTGATAATGATCCTTTCGCCAATTCCGATGCATTATGATCAAGCTAAAATGGCTCTTGAAGCTGGAAAACATGTTTATGTACAAAAGACCATGACCGTAACCAGTGAAGAAGCAATCGACCTTTGTCAAATGGCAAAAGCGAAAGGACTGACCCTTTGTGCAGCACCGGGACAGTCGGTCTTAAGCTCTCATATTGAAGCAAAACGTCTCTTAAATACCGGTAAATTCGGTAAAATCTGTTACGCCAGAGGTATAGGGGGGCATCCCGGACATGAAAACCAGGAACTTTTTGGCATTGATCCTTCATGGTATTACAAACCAGGCGGTGGCCCGATGGGTGATGTGGCGGTATATCCGATTACGTCCCTGACATTTTTCTTGGGTACGGCAAAAAGAGTAACCGGTTTTTCCGGGCTTGCAGTAAAAGATCGTTACTGGGAAGATAAGAAGCTGGATGTAGAGATGGATGATAATACATACCTGCTGCTAGAGTTTGCAGATAATGTATTTGCCAGTGTTAACGGGAATTTCTGTACACCGCAGTTTGCGCTTGGTCCGCAAATTGAACTTTATGGAACCAAAGGCATTATCAATGTCGGCGGGTGGACAAGACCAACCGTTCCGATTGAATATTATACCCAGGAACCAATGTTTGGAAACACCAACGGGTGGTATCGTCCAGCAGAAGATATTAGCGCACCGCCAACACCGGCAAATTGGCATACGATCAATGATATTATTCATATTGCTAACTGTATTTTAGAAGGCAAGACTCCGGCAATGTCAGGTGAGCATGCTGCACATGTTATTGAAATTATTGAAAAGGGATATCTTGCGGCAAGAACAGGTAAGGTTCAGGAGTTAACTACAACATTTTAATTGCTTTCCTAACGTATCGAAACGGAGGATTTACAATGAAAAAGAATTTATTAAAAAAAATTAGTGTTATAGTGGCAATGGTGTTATTGACAGCTGGCTTTACCTCGTGTGGTGGAGCTTCAAAAACAGAGGAGCCCAGCAATAGCGATACAGCGCAAACAGCAGATGAGACTGCAGAAGCAGTAGATGATGAAAAAGAAAACACTGCCTCCACCGAGGATGTCTTTATCGGTGCTACACTTTATAATTATTCTGATACAATGGAAGCATTAAACCGTGATCAGATCATCAAAAAAGCAGAAGAAGAGGGCTTTGAAATTGAATGGACTGATGGAGCGAATGATCAGGCTTTACAGATCAATCAGGTTGATGCATTCCTGGCTCAGGGTGCTAATGCCATTATCTGTAATATCATCGACTATACCGCCGCTAGTTCTGTAATTGAAAAATGCGCTGCGGAAGATGTTCCGCTGGTATTCATGAATCATGAACCAAGTAAAGAAGATCTGGATTCTTATGATAAAGTATGGTCAGAAAGCTGTGATTCGAAGCAGGCTGGTGAACTTTGCGGACAATCTCTGGGAGAATATTTCAAGACGGTTGAAGGTGCTGACCGTAACGGTGATGGAGAATGTGGCTATGTTATCCTGCAGGGGAAATCCGGTAATACCGATGCTACTTACAGAACCCAATATGCTACTTCCGGTCTGGAAGGAACTGGCGTAAAGGCTAATCTGATTGCTACCGATTTCTGTCCGGATTGGACTAAAGTTGAAGCATACGATAAGATGATGAGCTGGATCAGTTCTGCAGGTATTGAGAATATTGACGGTGTTTTTGCTAACAATGATACAATGGCACTGGGTGCTATTGAAGCACTTCAGACACATGGCTATAACACCGGTGAATCAACCGATCCAAGTCAATATATACCGGTTTATGGTGTCGATGGTATTATGGAAGCAAAAGAAGCGATTCAGCAAAAAAAGATGCATGCTACAGCAATTTCTCCGAATGCAGACATTGCAATTTCAATTGTAAACTGCCTGAAAGCTAATTTAAATGGTGAAGAGGTAACTACTGACAACATTGGTTACCGGGTTGAGGACGAAAAATATATCTATATCGATTATGTTTTAGGAACCCAGGAAAATATTACGGAATATCAATAACAATATTCCAAAGTGAGGTGATTGGGGCGTGCCGGAACGAATCATTGGGCGTGCTAACGGACGCCCCAATATTTGCTTTGTTAGATAGGAAGGAATATAGGATGAGTGAATACCGACTGGAAATGAAAAATGTTTCAAAATCTTTTCCCGGTGTAAAAGCTTTAGATGATGTTCAGCTAAAGATAAAGCCGGGAGAAGTACATGCGCTCCTGGGTGAAAATGGAGCCGGAAAATCAACGCTTATGAAATGCCTTTTTGGGATGTACCAAAAGGATAGTGGAACCATCCTACTGGATGGTGAACAAATGGATTTTAAAGATACCAAGTCAGCATTAGAAGCAGGTATTTCAATGATTCATCAGGAGCTTTTTCCAATTCCGCATCGTCCGGTCATGGAAAACATCTGGATTAACAGGTTTCCGAAGAATGGTTTTGTTATAAATCATAATAAAATGCTTCAGGATACTGAGGAATTGTTTAAAGAATTGGAGATCAATATTAATCCGGCCAAACATGCCTGTGAACTTTCCGTATCCCAGCTTCAGCTTTGTGAGATAGCAAAGGCAGTAAGCTATAATTCAAGATTAATTATTATGGATGAGCCAACCTCATCATTAACAGAAAGTGAAACAGAACATCTTTTTAAGATAATCAGAAAATTAAAATTAAAGGGATGCTCCATTGTATACATTTCACATAAACTGGATGAGCTGTTTGATATTGCAGATTATATTACGATTATGCGGGATGGTCAATATATTGGAACATGGCCGATGAATGAGATTGATATGGATACAATTATTCGTCGGATGGTAGGAAGAACACTGGATCAACGTTTTCCAACAAAAGAATATACACCATCGAAAGAGGTTGTTCTGACAGTTAAGGATTTTACTTCAGCCGTGCCAAATTCGTTTAAAAAGGTTAATTTTGATTTGAAACGAGGAGAAATACTTGGTATTGGAGGACTTGTAGGAGCTCAGCGGACAGAATTAGTGGAGACACTCTTTGGTATGCGTCCGTTGGCGGAAGGGACAATTATAAAGGACGGAAAAGAACTCAAAATCGACCTTCCATCAGATGCGATCAAAAATAAAATTGCGTTGTTAACCGAAGAGCGGCGTAAAAATGGAATCATTGGTGTTCTTTCAGTATTAGAAAATATTGTTCTGGCAAATCAACGTAATTATGCGACAACAGCACTCCATGTTTTAAGTCCTAAGAAAAGATTAAAAGATGCCATGGAGATGAAAGAGCAATTAAATGTTAAGACTCCTTCAATTCAGGCATTAAGTGGAAATCTCTCCGGAGGGAACCAGCAAAAGTTGTTGATAGCGCGTTGGCTCTTAACAGAACCGGATATTTTAATTCTGGACGAACCAACCAGAGGAATTGATGTTGGCTCAAAATATGAAATATATCTCATTATGAATAAATTAGCTGCCAGTGGCAAGAGCATTATTATGATTTCATCTGAGATGCCTGAACTTTTAGGTGTATCTGATCGAATTATGGTTATGTGCCATGGACATGCGACAGGTTTTCTTAATTCAAGTGAATTTACTGACATAGACGTTATGCGGCTTGCTACAAAGTATGAGGATTAAAAATAGAAATGTAAGGAGAAAAACTATGCAGGATGATAAAACGAGAAAACGCAGCTCACGCCAAATGATGGTGTTGATTGCTGCGCTAATAATTTTAGCGTCAGGAGTAATACTTAAGTTTCTGAATATACAAGCCGTATATGACTTGCCCTGGATTCTGGTTATCGCTGGCGCAATAGCTGCCGTATACGCTGTCATTAGATTGTATACAAAAAAAGAAGTAGTAGTCGAAGATGATTCTGGTAAAGGATTAAAAGATTTTCTGTTAAATAATGTATTAATGCTGGCGCTGTTTATTATGATTATTGCCATTGCTGTGAGTAATCCACGCTTTCTGCAGTTTCGTGTTGTTCGTGACATCTTAACGCAGTCTTCAAGTCGTATTATTATCGGCTTAGGCATGAGTTTGTTGATTATTCAAGGAAGTATTGACCTTTCGGCAGGAAGGCAGATTGGTGTAGCGGCTGTTCTTTCCGGATCGATGGTTCAGACCGCTGATTTTGCTAATCGGTTTTGGCCTAATCTTCCCCAGTTGCCAATTATTATTCCGGCATTAATAGCCATCGCTTTTTGTATGGTAGTGGGATTTCTTAATGGTTTTATGATTGCCAAGTTAAAGATGCTGCCATTCATATCAACTTTGTCTATTCAGATTATGCTCTATGGTATGGCGAATCTGTATATGAATAAAAAGCCCAATCTTTCACAGCCGCTGGGAGGTTTTCGTAAAGACTTTACCGCCCTTGGACAGAAGCTGCTATTTGGCAGAGTACCGGTTGTAATTATATATGCAGCGATAGCAATCCTAATTATATGGTTTGTACTTAATTATACGGTATTTGGTAAGAATCTTTATGCAATTGGTGGTAATCAGCAGGCGGCTCATGTAAGTGGTGTTAATGTTGCCTCGATGACGATCAAAGTATTTGTAATTGCGTCAGCGATGTTCGCAATTGGCGGTATTATCGAAGCAGCCCGTACTTCCGGTGCAACGGCTACATATGGGCAGAACTATGAGCTGGATGCAATTGCGGCATCGGTCGTTGGCGGAGTTTCGATGAGTGGTGGTATTGGTAAGGTAAGCGGTATCATAAGTGGTGTATTTATCTTTACTATTATATCTTATGGACTGACCTTTATCGGTCTTGATCCAAACTGGCAGACCGTATTAAAGGGCCTTATTATTGCCGCAACCGTAGCTATGGACGTTACCAAAAACAGTAAAAAATAAAATCATATAGCTATCAGAAGAGCAGGATTGGAGTTCAAATCCTGCTCTTTTATGATAAGACGATTAATGCTCCTAAAAATCCGGAATGTCCAGTTGTATGTAAGGATAAATTTTTAAAGCTTTAGTTTTCAAAATAATCAGGAAATGTTCTCTCTATCAGGTCATAATCCATACCATTGTGGTCATGATGAGCATCCAGAATTGCTAACAAATTAGGTTTATCACCTTCTGCAATATATTTTAAAATATCACAGTGCTGCCGGTAAGAGAATTCCAGGCGGCCTTCTAACTGAAGATCTAATACAACCACTCGGTTATAATGAGCCCTGGAAGAAGATATAACATCCCATATTAATTCATGATGATTGTATGCAAACATAGCTTTATGGAACTCCTTATCCTTTTTGAGATATTCAATGGGATTATTCTTTTTTATTGCTACCTGCATAAAATAGAGGATTTCTTCTGTCTCCTCATAAAGATTTGCTTTTTCTTCACAAAGTTTCACACATATCTCCGTATCTAATATATGACGCATGTAAGCAACCTCTCTCGCAAAATCAAAATCAATCTTTGAGACATAGGTTCCCTTTTGGGGATATATATCAACTAATGTTTCGGCCGAAAGACGAATTAATGCCTCACGCACCGGGGTGCGGCTAACTCCTAATTCCGCCGCAAGGGCTTGTTCATTGATGGTGGAACCAGGCATTAAAGTTAAATATTGAATAGCATCTTTTAATGTCTGATATACATCTATTTTATTTCCAATATATATTTTTTCTAACTCGGACATTTTTCAACCTTCCTTTTCTGCTACGGATAATTATAGACTTATATATTAATATAACATAAAGTAAATAATTGTCAATAGAATGAAGTTGCTTTATTGACAGAGAAGGTTACTATTCGCGATGCACAGAAATTATGCATTCTACATAATTTCGCGCCAGCAATCCTCGGATTTTCTGTGACTTCCGCTTTGCTTCACTCACAAAAAATACCTCGCGGGATAGTGGCACTGAACAGTAACCAGAAAAACCTCCAATTCCAGGCATTTGCATGCCGTAATCGGAGATTTCCTGTATACCATTATTTTATAGGAAGAGAAATGGCTTCATATAATATAATTAGTCCATAATCTCAGAAGCCTTCCAGCATTTCAGTCCAAAAGCTTCGGCAACTCCACTGTAGGTGCATTTGCCAGCATAGGTATTAACTCCTTCATAAAGTCCGGTGTCTTCTAAAACAGCTTTTTCAAACCCTTTTTTTGTAATTGTCAGACCATAATTCAAAGTTGTACTGGTAAGAGCCATAGTAGAAGTTCTGGCTACTGCACCGGGCATATTTGCTACGCAATAGTGAACAATGTCATCAACAATAAATATTGGATTTTCATGAGTGGTGGCACAGGTTGTTTCAATGCAGCCACCCTGATCAACTGCAACATCTACGATTACAGCGCCTTTCTTCATTAATTTCAGATCAGCCCTCTTTACCAACTTAGGAGCCACCCGTCCCGGAATCAGCACTGCACCGATCAGCAAGTCTGCATCGGAAAGTGCGCTCTGAATATTAGCAGGAGTACTGTAAAGTGTTTGGATCCGGCTGCCGAAGATGTCATCCAGATAAGCCAGACGCTTTGGATTAATATCCAGGATGGTAACGTCTGCGCCCATTCCAACAGCAATCTTGCAGGCATTCGTGCCAACGCCGCCGCCGCCCAGGATGACAACTTTCCCTTTTGAAACACCTGGAACACCACCCAGCAGAACACCACGTCCACCATAGGTTTTTTCTAAATATTTGGCACCTTCCTGTACGGATAAACGTCCGGCAATTTCACTCATCGGCTGAAGACAGGGAAGTCCGCCTTGAGGTCCAACAATCGTTTCGTATGCGATAGATTTCACATTATTGTTAAGTAATGCTTCCGTTAACGGGCGATCTGCGGCAAGATGCAGATATGTATAAAGGATAAGATCTTTCTTCAGGTATTTATATTCTGGTTCGATGGGTTCTTTTACCTTAACAATCATCTCAGCAGTCTCCCAGACAGCAGCAGCACTGGGATATATCTCAGCACCAGCCTGAATATACTCGTCATCACTGAAGTTTGATCCGATACCGGCATTTGTCTCTACAATTACCTTGTTTCCTTCTTGAACGTAAGCTTTTACACAGTTCGGGGTAAGTCCTACCCGGAATTCATTGTTTTTAATTTCTTTAACTAATCCAACAATCATGTCCTTTACTCCTTTTCTTTTTATTAAACCTGGTGAATGTCCGCGTCAATGTATAAAAATATATTAATATATTAGTATATAAAAGTCAATAAGTTTTTGAGAAAAATTTATTTATAGCTTAGAATACATGAAAGAACCTTCTGTAAAGCAATCTGAACTTTACGGAAGGTTCCCTTCTTTTTAGATTGTTGTTAAACAGTCTGGATTACTATGTAGTCAGCTGGGGTTTCGATAGATGCGCCTTTGTTATTGAGAATGTTTTTAATCAATCAAAACGTCAAGAAGAGCTTGAGGTTCTCTAGTACCGACCAACTCCTTCCAGGCCTTATGAATGTTCTTGTGTGTAACCGTATAGGGTTGAATCTCAATCAGGGAATGGACTTTATTTCCCATCAAAGCATGTGCGGCAGCTTTTGCTGCGGCTGCACCCTGCTCATAAGAGCGCTGTGCCCCAGTGCCTTTAACCATACCACCAGAAGCAATACTTAAGGCAATTTCCAAATTTATTTCAGCTGTCACAATGGCGATATCGGTTCGCCCCAGTTCTTTAAGGGCACGTATTGCCTCACCGGCAGGAGTATCCCAGGAAATATATAAACCTTGTATTTCTGGATTACTGCGAATCATTTTTTTGCAAATTTCATAGACCTGTACATTTTTTTTGAAGTATTGTTTGTCTACAATTTCAATATTAGAAAATTCTTCTTTTATCACCTGTTCAACGGCAGCATCACGCTGACGTGGCGAAAAAGTATCGGTGCCCAGGTTTACAGTAGCAATTTTTGCATCAGCTCGACCTGCAAATAGATTCCCCAGGATACGTCCGATGGCGAAGCCGTTTTCACGATCATTGCCGGTTATACAGGTGACGAATTCATTTTTCTTGATACCCCGTGGTACATTGTTTAAAAGAACTAGCTTGATTTCGCTTTCAATTATTTTTCGAAAACCCTCTGATGTAAGCGTTGCTTCGGCGGGCTGACCAATAACTACATCTGGTTCCTGGAATAAAAGCCCTTGAAGCTGTTTGTTCTGGACTGTTCCGTCATAATGAGCATCTAGAATGGCATTAATTTTAATATTTAGTTTATTAAAGGTATCACGGATACCTTTAATATAGGAACTGGTATAAGGTGAGTCGAGATCACTTAAGGACAAGGCGGCAGTAAAAGAAGAACCCTGAATATAATGAACGTCCTCTTCAGTCAGATCAAGTACTTCCGGAGGTGCTGCAATTTCGCCAAAATGCCCCCGTGTAATAGCTTTTATGGAGCTTCGTAAAGTTAGCAATGCAGGAACTTTTTCGCTCCTCGGTTTAATATTATGTCGAGATATTCTGGTGCTCATCATATCGGAGGCGTGTTGACACATCTGTTCGACTGGGCTTTTTAGTTCAGTTAAAGGCGGATTCAGGTGTGCAGTCCATACGCTGTCGGAAGTGCCAATTACTGAAAGAACCCCAGGACAATGAATTTCCCTGCGCTCCATAAAATCAAGTGTGTATAAGGTGGCTTGACTATTCACGCATATTATGGCGGTCATGGGATTCTCACCCTCTAACATAGCTATAAGTGTTTTATCGCATTCATATTCGTCGGATGAAAAGCACACCAGATTCTCATCATAATCAATCGAAACTGAGTTAAGTGCCTGACGATAACCAAAGAGTTTAGCTTGGGTGTCATCTGCAAGATTGGGAAATGATAAAAAACCAATCCGGTTATGTCCGCTTCGAATCAGATATTTTACAGCATTTGAAATGCTTTGTGGGTGGTCAAATGTAACAGCGTCATTTTGTGTTTTTATATGGGTGTTGCCAATTGATACAATTGGTAGATTAATGTCCGACGCAATTTTAGAGTGCAGTTCCTCACTGAAGATATCCGTCAAAAAGATACCGTTTATGCCATTTATCTGTATAATATTATCTATTAGTAGGGAAGCATCTGTGTCAAACTGCCCAAAAGAATATATAAGTAACTTCCAGTTGCGCTGCTCTAACATCCTGGTTAGCGATTCGGCAATAGCAGCATAAAAAGGTAATTCCAGATTTGGTAAAATTAAGACAAACAATCCAAAACGATTTAAAGTTTTGGTAGAAAGTTTATAGCCGGTATCTGTGATTGCTTTGTTTACGCGTTCAACCAAGTCAGGACTCACAAAGCGGGTGTGGTTAATAACATGTGAAACAGTTGCAATGGAAACATTTGCCGTTTTAGCGACATCTCGAATGGTTGGGGACATAGGTCATTACCTCCTACTGTTCATTTTCTATAATATATAATAACAAAATTTACGTATATTTGTCAATGATTCTGAAAATGTTACGTAACAAAACAAATAATTATAACCAAATATTTGAAAATC
>Ga0153940_1001069_pt1 | contig 12718 bp, 12 predicted proteins | sample TSNJ024MetaG_FD_104736 | JGI IMG/M metagenome (GOLD analysis project Ga0153940, IMG submission 104736) | Attine ant fungus gardens microbial communities from New Jersey, USA - TSNJ024 MetaG | ecosystem: Host-associated > Fungi > Mycelium > Unclassified | place: USA: New Jersey, Brendan T. Byrne...
AGAATACAAAAGCGGAGTGGGGCTGCACCCGACGAGCGAAGGACGCCCCTATCCCCTGATCAAAACAACCAATTATCTGGTCGGCTTGATGCAGTGCGCGGGGATGGGCGATGTGCTGGAGTGTCTCTACTGTCCGGGCGGTGAAATCACCGAAACCTTGCGCAGCTCGTTCTTCCTCTGCTTGGGCGGAAAGATCATCACCGCTCCCACAGGCCGCGTGCTGGGAGGCGTGACGCGTAACATCATAGTGCAGCTCGCGGAAGAAAACGGATTTGACGTTGAGGAGCGCTGCCCTCTCCTATCAGAGATCGCCTCGGCTGACGAAGCGTTTGTCACAAGCTCGTGGAAAGAAGTCATGCCCGTCGTGCGCATCGGAGACACAAGAATCGGAACCGGCAAACCCGGGCCTGTCTCAATGCATCTGCATAAATTATTCCGCTCCTCGATGGATCGCTGGCTGGATCAATAAACGCTGCCGGGCACAAAGAGGGAGATCGGCTTCCCCGCGCTTGCCGCGTCTCCCTGATGTGCTAATATCCTCTTTATTGTCGGGAGGATGTGCTTTTTGAACATAAAGTGCGTGTTCAAATTCCTGGGGCTGTTGACTCTGATCATCACGATATGGATGATCTGCCCCCTTGTTTACTCTCTTTCCACAGCCGGCTCGGACGTCCGCGCGTTTACAGGGGCGATCGCGGTCGGCTTGTTGTGCGCGCTTGCCCTGTTTGCCGCCGCAGGCAAGACGGGCGTGAACGCGATGGGTATGAGGGAGGCTTTTGTCTCCGTAACCCTTTCATGGGTGATGGCGTCCGCGATCGGCGCGCTTCCGTATCTGTTCTGCGGTTCCGCTCCCACCTACACGGACGCGTTTTTCGAAGCAATGTCCGGTTTTACTACCACCGGATCGACAATCCTGCGGGACGTCGAGTCCGCGCCGCGAGGGCTTATTCTCTGGCGGGGGCTGACGCACTGGCTCGGCGGCATGGGGATCATTGTGCTGACTCTCTCAATTATGCCCCTGTTGGGAATCGGCGGTTTTCAGCTCTACAGCGCGGAGGCGCCGGGGCTGATCCACGAAAAACTTACTCCCCGCGTCCAGCAGACCGCTATCATACTCTGGTGCATATACCTGGGGCTGACCGTCCTTGAGACGTTGCTGCTTCTCGCGGGAGGCATGGAACTCTTTGACGCCGTTACCAATTCGATGGGAACCATATCGTCCGGAGGCTTCTCGCCGCGCAACAACGGCATCGCGCATTACAAGAGCGCGTACGTCGATTGGGTCGTGACGCTGTTTATGTATCTGTCGGGCGCAAGCTTTGCGCTGCATTTTCAAGTTTTGCGCGGACGGTCTCCTCGTTTTTATTTCCGTGATCCCGAATTTCGTTTTTATACTTCGCTTCTCGCCGCGCTCAGCCTGGCCGTCTCGCTGGGGCTTTACAGCTCGGGCGAGTACGCGCGCTTTGCGGACGCGCTGCGGCTGGGCACGTTTCAGATCGTCAGCTTCGTGACGACGGCGGGCTTTGTCTCCGCGGACTACGTATCATGGCCGCACTTCCCTCAGGCCATTCTTTTTTTCGCGATATTTTCAGGCGGCTGCTCGGGGTCGACCGCGGGGGGCATCAAGCAGGCTCGGCTGCTCATCCTCTGTCGGCACGCGGAGAGACATTTGCTGAGAAGGCTCAGCCCGCGAGCGGTATTGCCGCTGCGGATCGGCAAAGAATCGCCGGAGATTAAATTAATCGCATCTTGCCTCGGTTTTTTTGCGTTGTATATGTTCCTGTTTTTCACGGGCTCTTTTCTGGTATCGTTGACCGAGCCGGATCTGCTGACGGCAATGTCCGCGGTCGCCTCTACGCTCGGAAACGTAGGGCTCGCCTTCGGCAGCGTGGGAATATACGCCGACTACGCGGATCAGGCGCAGTCCGCCAAGTGGCTTTATTGCTTTTTCATGCTCTGCGGCAGGCTTGAGTTGTATACTGTTCTCGTCCTCTTCTCGAAGGCTTTTTGGAGGGGCGGGATTGTGTGGCGAGACGCCGGATAGGCGGGGAGGGGTTCATTTTGCGCATCGTAATCATAGGAGCGGGAGAGGTTGGGTTCGCCGTAGCGCGCAATCTCTCGCAGGACGGGCACGACATCGTGCTCGTGGAAGAAGACCCGGAGCGCGCGGCGAAGGCTGAAAACGAGCTGGACGTCCTCGTCGTCCGCGGCAACGGAGCTCGCCCCGGCGTCCTCCAGAAGGCGGGCGTCGAGCCCGGCGGCTCGACCGAGATGCTGATAGCCTGCTCCAGCAAGGACGAGGTTAACATCCTGGCTTGCTGGATCGCGCGGAAAATGGGCGTAAAAAGCGTAATATCGCGCGCGGTCGGCTTGGAATTTACCGACACGGGCGCATGGAGCCAGGATCTTGGGATCGACATGATGGTTTCTCCGGAGCGCAGCGTCGCCCGCGAAGTGGAAGCGCTGCTGGAAACTCAGGGCGCGGTTCATTCGTCCGAGATCGACGCGGTCGCGGGCATCTACGCCTTCAAAGTAGCGGAAGACTCGCACGCCTGCGGCATCACGCTCGCCCAACTGCGCCGGATGCATCCGAAGCTCGTCACGATCATAGTCTACGTACAGCGCGACGACCACGGCTTTATCCCCAAGGCCCAGGACGTCCTGTCGCCCGGCGATCTCATTTATTCGTTCTGCTATCTTGATCAGATACATGAGATTGCGGAGATTTTCCAACCTCGCCGCAACATCAAGCTAAAGCGCGTCATCATCGTCGGCGCGGGTAAGGTCGGCTTTCAGACCGCCGAAATTCTCCAAAAGCGCGTGAGGGGGATCGACATACGCCTCATCGATCATGATCACGACAAATGCCGCCGCATCGCGTCGGAACTGCCGAAGATCATGGTCCTCTGGGGCGACGGCGCGGATGAAGACCTTCTGATTCAAGAGGGAATCGGCACAACCGAAGGGTTTGTCTCGGCGACGGAGAGCGACGAGGTCAACCTGATGCTTGCCGTGCTGGCGAAAACACTTGGTGCGCACAAGAGCATCGCCGTCATCCGCCGCAAAAGCTACATGAAGCTGGCAAAACACCTCCCCATCGACTCGATCGTCAACCGCAACGAAGCGCTCTCCTCCGTGATCATCAGCGCCGTCAGGCGGCAAAAACAGGCCAACACTCTCGCTATTCTCGACCAGATCGGCGCGGAGACGCTGCGCGTCAACATCCCCGAGGGAAGCCCCGCAATCGGAGTTGAGCTGAAAGATCTGCCGCTCCCCGCGGACTCAATCATCGGGCTTGTCAGGCGCGGCAAGAAGCGCAACGGAATATTCATACCGACCGGAACCTCGAGCCTGCTCGCAAACGACAACGCGATCATCTTCGCCGCGACGGACGCGGTTGACGAAGTGCTGGAGGTCCTGGGGGTTCCTTCGGCTTGAAGATCGGAATCGTAGCGCGGTTTTTAGCCGCCGTAACGCTGGCGTCCTCCCTCTGCCTTATGCTGCCCATAGCCTGGAGCGCGGGGAGCGGAGACGCGGGGCTTGCCCCGCTGGCGCTGTCGCTCGCCTCGGGTCTGATTACCAGCTTGTTGTTTGCCGCCGTCGGCCGAGGGTCTTTGATGAGCGAGATGCGGACGCGCGAGGCGGTCTGCGCCGTAATTCTAGCGTGGATGACCGCGTCCGCGATCGGCGCGCTCCCTTACTGGTTCGGCAATTACGCGAATTCTCCGCTCGACGCCTATTTCGAAGGCGTCTCCGGCTTCACGACGACAGGAGCCACCGTTCTCCCTCGGCTGTACGCAATACCGCGGAGCATACTGCTTTGGCGCAGCTTCACCCAGTGGATGGGCGGGATGGGTATCATTGTGCTGACGCTCGCCGTCATGCCCGTCTCCTCCGCGGGCATGAAGCTTTATGCGTCGGAGATACCCGGGCCCGTTCACGAAAAACTCACTCCGCGCATCCAGCAGACCGCCGTCTTTTTATGGAAAGTTTACATCGCGCTCACGGCAATGCAGCTGTTTTTTCTCAAGCTGGGCGGACTTGACTTCTTCGACTCGCTGACGCTGGCCTTCAGCACAATCGCGACGGGCGGTTTCTCGCCCTACCGCGATAGCGTCGGGCACTTCGGCAGCGAGTACGTCAAATGGGTAACGGCTGTCTTTCTCTTTCTCGGCGGCGCGAATTTCACCGTCTACCACGCCGTGATCGTGCGCCGAAGCTTGCGCCCTTTGGGCGAGCATCCGGAGTTTCGTTTTTATTTTTCTCTCTTTGCCGCGATCGGTTTGCTCATGAGCTTGACGCTGTACGCGGGCGGCGTATTTGCTTCGCTCGGCGAGGCTTTGTCGCAGGGATATTTCCAGACGGTGAGTATGATCTCCACCTGCGGGTTTTTCGTCGTTGACTACGGTTCGTGGCCCGCGTCCGCCAGATGCCTGATCTTGCTGCTGATGCTCGTGGGCGGGTGCGCCGTATCGTCCGCGGGAGGGATTACCTGTATACGGCTGCTCGTCATCATCAAGCACACGCGTGAAGAGTTTCTTCGCTTGCTGCACCCGCGCGCCGTCATCCCCACGCGCCTGGGGAACAGCGTCGCGGAGCCGTGGGTCGTCTCGGGCTGTTTCGCCTTTTTCTCCGCGTACCTGGGGATTTTCGCTCTCGGCGTCATCGGCGCGTCCTTGTTCGGACAGGACATGATAACGGCGCTCTCCGGCGCGGCGGCGACCTTGGGGAACGTCGGCCCGGGGTTTGGAATGGTCGGGCCTGTTGACAGCTACGCAGTGCAACCGGCGGGGCTGAAAATTATTTATATTTTTTTGATGCTCTGCGGCAGGCTCGAGATCTTCACGCTGCTCCTTCCGCTCTATCCGCGCTTCTGGAGCGAGAAAGTTTCTCTGTAAGTTAACGCGCATTTTGTCATGTGAAATAATTCCGCTCTGCATTTATCGGCGATATCTGTTACAATCCTTTACAAGATGCTGATCAGGAGGTTGTTTTTTTATGAAACTGCCAACGTTCATTGGCGGCATACATCCGCCGGAGGGGAAAGAGCTTACTTCCCATAAGGAAATAGAAATATTTACACCTCAGGGCAATCTTGTTTTCCCCATGTCTCAACACCTGGGAGTCCCGTGTACCCCAACGGTAAAAAAGGGCGACAGGGTTCTGATCGGACAGAAGATCGGAGACAGCGACGCTTTTGTGTCGTCCCCTATTCTCTCGAGCGTCTCGGGGATCGTCAAGGAAGTCGGGCCGCGCATGACCATATCGGGCAGCGTCGAAACATGCGTCGTGATCGAAAACGACGGCTTGTACGAGCATGAGACTCGGCTGCTTCCTCACCCTGATTACGAGTCGCTGGACGCGAAGGAGATTCTCAGCGTCATTCGCGAAGCCGGCATCGTGGGCATGGGAGGCGCGTGCTTCCCGACTCATGTAAAGCTCGCTCCTCCCCCCGACAAAAAAATACGCTGGCTGATCGCCAACGGCGCGGAGTGCGAGCCGTACTTAAACTGCGATAACCGCCTCATGCTCGAGCACACCGAGCCGGTCATTGAGGGCCTGCGCATCTGCATGCGCCTTTTCCCCGAGGCTGAAGGCATAATCGCCGTCGAGAACAACAAGCCCGACAGCATAGCCAAAATCGAGGAAAAACTCTCCGACGGGCGCGGGGGCAAGATCAAGGTAATGCCTCACAAGGTCAAGTATCCGCAGGGCGCGGAGAAAATGCTGATTTATTCCGTGACGGGGCAGGAGATTCCTCCGGGCGCTCTTCCCGCGGACGTGAGCTGCATTATCCTGAATGTACGCACCTTATACGCAATCTGGCTGGCGGTCACGCAGGGCATCCCGGTCCTCGACCGCGTCATATCAGTCACCGGCGACGTGATCTTAAACCCCAAAAACCTGGCCGCGCCGCTCGGAACATCCGTGCGCGAGCTGATCGACGCGGCGGGCGGATTCACCGAAGAGCCCGCCAAGGTTCTGGCAGGCGGCCCAATGATGGGTATTTCCATGCGCTCCCTCGACGTGCCGATCGTCAAAGGAACATCGGGCATCCTCGCGCTCTCCTCGCGCTCGGGGATTTCTCCGCGCGAGACCAACTGCCTGCGCTGCGGACGCTGCATCGAGGCTTGCCCTATGGGCTTGCAGCCCGCCGCGCTGGATACCCCTGTCCGGCGGAGGGACTACGACAGCTTCGAGGCACATGGCGGCGTGAACTGCATCGAGTGCGGAAGCTGCACCTATGCGTGTCCCGCGAACAGACGCCTCACGCAGATATGCAGAGACGGGAAAGCCGGCGTAAACGCGGCGCGCAGGAAAAAGCAGCAAGCCGAGAAGGGGGCGCAAAAGTGAATCGTCTGCTCGTCATTGCCAGCTCTCCGCACATACACGCGGGGCTGAGCACTCAAAAAATCATGGGCTGGGTACTGGCCGCGCTCGCGCCGGCCGGGCTCGCCGGAGTTTATTTTCTTGGAACGCGCTCACTCGCAGTAATCGCGGCTTGCGTCGCGGCTTGCGTGTTGACGGAAGCCGCGTGGCAGAAGTGCGCGAAGCTGCCCGTAACCGTCTCGGATCTCTCGGCGGCCGTGACGGGAGTGCTGCTCGCCTACAACCTTCCTCCCACGATTCCCCTCTGGATGGCTGTCTGCGGAAGCGTCTTCGCCATGGTGATCGCCAAGCACTTTTTCGGCGGGCTTGGGCATAACATTGTAAACCCCGCTCTCGCCGGGCGCGCTATGATGCTGATCTGCTGGCCTGTCGCCATGACAACCTGGACGCTGCATGGCGTCACCGGGCCGACGCCTCTCGCTGTCTTAAAGGACGGTGCCTCGGGCGCGCTCGGCACACTGCCTTCCGTCATGGACGCGTTTCTCGGCAACATGGGAGGCTGCATCGGCGAAACCTCCGCCGCGGCGCTGCTCTTGGGCGGCGGCCTTCTGATCGCGAAGGGCATTATCTCGTGGCGCATCCCGCTGGTTTACATCGCGACCGTCGCGGGCATGTCCCTGCTCTTCGGAAGAGCCGCGGGGCCTCTCTTTGAAATATTGACCGGCGGACTGATGCTGGGAGCGTTTTTTATGGCGACCGATTACGCCACGTCGCCGATGACCGGGAAGGGACAGACCGTATTTGCGTTCGGCTGCGGAGCGATCACATCGTTGATCCGCGTCTTCGGAGGATACCCGGAGGGCGTGTCTTATTCTATCCTGATAATGAATCTCGCGGTTCCCCTTATCGACAGGGTTACAGTTCCGCGCATTCTTGGGGAGGCGAAAAAAAGTGGAAGCAAATAACACTGCCTCGAGCAATAGAGACGGAATAAAAAAGATCGTCTCCTTGGGACTTATTCTCTTCACCGTCACCGCGATTACAGGGCTTCTGCTCGGCTTTGTACACGGCATCACGGCTGTTCCGATTCAAAAAACGCAAGAGCGCCTCAAGGCCGAAGCTCTATCCGGAGCGCTGCCCGGGGCGGACTCGTTCGACACGCTTGAAATCGCGCCCGGAGCCGACGCAGCGATCAAAGAGGTGCAGGAGGGGAAAATCGGCGGGGAGTTCGCGGGTTACTGCGTCACCGTCACAACCAAAGGCTATGCCGGGCCTGTCGATACCGTAATCGGCATCACCCCGGACGGCGCGGTGCGGGCGATTCACATCCTGAACCAGACGGAGACGCCGGGGCTCGGCGCGAAGGCGCCGCTTCCGCCCTTCTCGGGCCAATTTGAAAACAAGCAAGCCGAAAAGTTCACGGTCGTCAAGACTCCTCCGACCGCTTCGGATCAGATACAGGCCATCTCAGGCGCGACCATCACATCCGACGCTGTCGCGTCGGGAGTGAACGCAGCGCTCAGCTACTGGAAAACGAACCTTGCGGGAGGCAGTTCACGATGAACCTTTTTAAGATTATTAAAAACGGCATTCTGGATGAAAACCCGACGCTGGTACAGTGCATAGGACTCTGTCCCACCCTTGCCGTATCCACCAGCGCCATGAACGGCATCGGCATGGGAATCGCCGCGACGGCTGTTTTGTTCGGCTCGAACGTCGCTATCGCCGCGATTCGCAAGTTCATCCCGGACGAGATTCGCATCCCGATTTTCATCGTGGTCATCGCGGGTTTCGTGACGATCATTCAGCTCTTGATCGCCGGTTTCGCGCCGGCTCTCGACAAGGCGCTCGGCATTTTCATTCCGCTGATAGTGGTCAACTGCATCATTCTCGCGCGCGCGGAGGCCTACGCGTTTAAGAACGGCGTAGTGGCGTCCGCCTTTGACGCGGTCGGCATGGGATTAGGGTTTACCGTCGCGCTGACTGCTCTGGGAGCGGTTCGCGAGCTGCTCGGCAACGGTTCGGTCTTCGACGTCGTCGTAACGCCGGCGGGCTTCCAACCGGCGCTGCTGGTGATCCTTGCGCCGGGCGGCTTCATCGCCCTCGGAATTTTTATGGCGATATTTCGCCTCTATCAGTCGTGGGCAGCCGCGAGGCAGGGCAAACCCGCGCCGGAAGCCGCGGCGGGCTGCTCGTCCTGCGCGATGGGCGCGGCGTGCGGAGGCTGCGGCTTTGGCGAGTCCGCTCCCGATGGCAAGAACGGGAAGGAAGCCGGTGACCGCTCATGAATCTCCTTTGGCTCTTTCTCGGATCGATTTTCGTACATAACATTCTTCTGGCCCGATTCCTGGGCTGTTGCCCTTTCCTGGGCGTCTCGACAAAGAGCGAGACGGCGAAGGGCATGGGCGTGGCGGTTATCTTCGTCACCGTGATGGCGGCCCTGATGACCTGGCTCGTCTATTATCTGGTGCTCGTCCCTCTGCGCATCGAGTATCTCTATACGCTTTCGTTTATCCTCGTGATCGCGTCGCTCGTGCAGTTCGTCGAGCTCGTGCTTAAAAAAATCAACCCGGCGCTCTACAAATCGCTGGGAATATTTCTGCCGCTGATTACGACCAACTGCGCCGTGCTCGGCGTGGCGGTCATTAATATGAACGAAAAATACACGCTCGTAGAGTCGCTGGTGAACGCGTTCGGTTCCTCAGCCGGTTTCTTGCTCGCTATCGCGCTGATGGCAGGAATTCGGGAGCGAATCGAGGAAACCGAGACAATCCCCAAATGCTTGCGGGGGCTGCCGCTCGCGTTGGTGACCGCGGGGCTGATGTCCATCGCCTTCATGGGCTTCAGCGGCATGATCAAGTGAGGAGAGGCGGCTTATTATGATATCGACAACCACTATCCTGTATCCGGTTTTGGTGATGGGCGCGCTGGGGCTCGCGTTCGGAGCGTTGCTCGCCTTTGCGTCGATCAAGTTCTTCGTCCCGGTTGACCCTCGCGTGGAGCAAATTCGCGCGATTTTGCCCGGCGCGAACTGCGGCGGCTGCGGATATCCGGGCTGCGACGGCTACGCGGTCGGAGTCGTAAACGAAGGCGCGAAGACAAACCTCTGCGCCGCCGGAGGCACCTCGCTCGCGGTGGGCATTGCGGACATCATGGGCGTAAAGGCCGACGCGTCCGTCCCCGTCCGCGCCTTTCTCAAATGCAAGGGCTCGCCCGAGTTCTCGGCCCGCAACGCTATCTACGAAGGCGTCAGTGATTGCCGCTCCGCGGCGGTGCTGCCGGGCGGTTCGCCCAATGCCTGCCCCTTCGGCTGCATGGGGCTTGGAACGTGCGTCAAGGTCTGCGTATTCGACGCCATTCGCGAGGAGAACGGCCTCGTCGTTGTCGATCCCGACAAGTGCGTCGGTTGCGGCACCTGCGTCGCGACTTGCCCGAAATCCGTGCTCACGCTGATCCCGCGGGCGTCTAACGTACAAGTGGCGTGTAACTCCCTCTGGAGAGGGCCGGAAGTCAAAAAAATCTGCTCTATCGGCTGTATTGGCTGCGGCATGTGCGCGCGCGCCTGTCCGGAGAGCGTCATCACGCTGGAGAACAACCTCGCGTCGATCGACGCCTCTAAGTGTACAAACTGCGGCGCGTGCGAAGCCAAGTGTCCGACTAAGAGCATCGCCGCCGTCCTCGCAAAACCCGAAGAGTTAAGAGAGACAGCCTAACCCGCGCCGTCTGTCCAGTCGCCGCGTGACATGTCCGGAACAAAACCGGCGGCTGTTAACTGCTCCTTCATCAAACTCAAGCTTTCCGCCGCCTCGTTGCCGGCGGATTTTTTATTGTCATAAATCGAGTAGAGTTTTCGCACATCGGAGGGGGAGAGATTCGGCATAACGACGTTTGCCCCAGCGCCCAGGCCCATCTCGCGGCCCGACTCGGAGATCGAGCCAAGCGCGGTCGTGGCCGGCAGCAGAGCGCGCGGCACAAGAAGCCTCGTCATCGACAGCATGTCAATCGTTGTTTGGAGCGCGCCCGCCTCGAAGCTCGCAAGCGGCGTATCGCGGTGCGGAATAAACGGGCCGATGCCGATCATGTGCGGCCTAAACCCGTGCAAAAAGAGCAAGTCCTTCGCCAGATTCTCAGCCGTCTGCCACGGCGAGCCGACCATGAACCCCGCGCCCACCTGATAACCGATCTCCTTCAGGTCACGCAGGCATCGCATGCGGTTCTCAAGCGATTGCTCCTTCGGGTGCAGCATCCCGTAGTGTTCCGGATCGGCTGTCTCGTGCCGCAGCAGGCAACGATTCGCCCCCGCGTCGAATATCTTTTGGTACGACGCGCGCGATCTCTCCCCTACGGAAATCGTGATCGCGCAGTCCGGGTAAGAAGCGCGCGCAGCGCTCACAATCTCTACCATGCGATCATCCGTGTAATACGGATCCTCTCCGCCCTGCAGGACGAACGAGCGATAACCGAGGACATGTCCGGTCTCGCAGCAGCTCAATATTTGTTCGAGCGTCAGTCTGTAGCGCCGGACGCCATGGTTGTCTCTGCGCAACCCGCAGTAAAAGCAGTTGCGGGCGCAATAGTTCGTGAACTCGATCAAACCGCGGAAATAGACTCTCCTGCCGAAGATCGCGTCGCGCAGCTCTCCCGCCGCCTTGCGCAGCTCCGCCCGCAGCCGTTCGTCCATATTGCCGATCAAATGGGCGAGCTCGCCGAGCGAAGGCGCTTCACCGCGCAGCAATTTATCCGCCGTGTTCCGTATATCCATTTCGCCAACTCCCCTTAGCGAGATAATATCACAGACAGCCGCGCGTCCAAAGAGCGAGAGACGAAGCCGACCGCGAGCCCGGTCACGAACGCCGCCGCCGTCAACACGGGCAAATATCCGAACAGCGACCATTCTCCGGTGATCATGACGACCACGGTCATCTGACCGACGTTAAACGCGACAGCCGACGCGACGCTGATCGCCTCCACGCTGAACAAACGCCTAAAGCGGCGATACAGCGCTATCACGAGAGGCAGCGAGCATAGCAGGCCTCCGGCGCTGCAAGCAAGGGCGAAGGGATTGCCCGCGATGAGAAACGCCAAGGCGACCCGCAGGATCGAGACAAAAACCGCGGCATAAGGGCCAATCATCAACAAGGCAGTGAACGAAAAAACATTGGCGAGTCCAAGCCGCATTCCGGGGAACGGAAGCGGAAACGCCGACTCCGCGAGGTTAACGATCAGAGCAAGCGCCGCGAACAGCGCAATCAACACGCTTTGTTCAATACGAGACCGCGTCAAGACCCGAATCACTCTTTCTCTCGTCCGAGTCACGAACGCGGACAATCAGGCGGTGCGGCAGGCAGACGATCGAATCGCCCGGCGCGCGCGCGGGTCTCGTGCGCACACAATCCCCGCCCTTGCAGTCGGCGGAGGACATCCGAACTACCCCGCCCTCGATGGAGAGCGTGTTGCTTCCGCCGCCCTCGCTCAGGCGAATCTCACGCGCCTCGCCCGCGGCGCTCAGCGGCTCGCGCAGAATCACACCGCCTGCGGAGATGATCTCCAGCACCGGGTCTCCCCCGTGTGAATCCGCGGCAAAGATCATTTTCAGGCCGAGCGGGATTGCCGCGAAGGTGATCAATATTGCCGCGTAGAGTACCTTGTCGCCTTTCTTGATCATGGAGACTCCATAAAATTGACGCGAACCGACGAATCGAGAGATGTGATTTTCCCTTCCAGCCCGCGAGTCGCGAGCACGTCAGGCACGCCGCCCCGCCCCTCTGATATAAACACCGCCTCCGAGCCGGGAAAGAGCGACAGCAGCTCGAGCGCGTCCGGTCCGGGCCCCATCACCATCAGCGCCGTTGAAAGCGCGTCGCCCTCTGTGCCGTCCGCGGCGACCACCGTCACGGAGGAAAGGGCGCTTCTTATTGGGTAGCCCGTGCGAGGGTCGAAGATGTGCGCGTACCGCTCGCCGCCGAACTCGGCGAAGCGCTCGTACCGTCCGGCCGTAATCGCCGAGGTGTCGGACAGCTCAAGCGCGCAGAGCGCCTCACCCCTCTCCTTGCGCGGATCTTGTATGCCGATCCGCCACGGTTTGCCGTTCGGGCGGCTGCCGACCAACTGCACATTGCCGCCGAGGTCGATCAACGCGGACTCTACCCCGCGCGAACGAAGATAATCCGCCACACGCTGCGAAACGTATCCCTTTGCGATGGCTCCGAGATCCAGCGCCGCGCCCTTTTGGAGCAGATAGACCACGTCCGGCTCAGTCTGGATAATTTTATCGAAACCCACGAACATCAGCGCTTCTTCGATCGCCGCCTTGCCGGGAAGGGCGTCCATGCTGCGATTAGAGCCGCTGATCCCCCACAGCCGCGTGATCGGCCCTATCGTCGGGTCA
>Ga0153940_1001073_pt1 | contig 12707 bp, 16 predicted proteins | sample TSNJ024MetaG_FD_104736 | JGI IMG/M metagenome (GOLD analysis project Ga0153940, IMG submission 104736) | Attine ant fungus gardens microbial communities from New Jersey, USA - TSNJ024 MetaG | ecosystem: Host-associated > Fungi > Mycelium > Unclassified | place: USA: New Jersey, Brendan T. Byrne...
AAGAATCTCGCAAAGATAGGCAAAATTTGGAAGAATAGAGTAAGTGTTTGGTAGTTAGGAATGTTCAGCGTTGTTTCGCTACATTCTTCCGATGGGCAAAGTGGAAGAATATAGAGCAGTTAAGCGAAAGATTTGCTACCTAAATACTGCCTTTTGGAGTATTCAAAGTTAGGAAGCAAAAACAGCCTGAATAAAGATAATCACCTCAAAGAACGCTTATTTTTCAAAAATCGTCTTTCAAAAATAACCCTTTTTTCGTACTGACGACGAAAAGATGGTTTTTTACTACAAAATTGGAGTTTGTTTCCTATTGGCTCCATATTTTATATAGCTGTAAATAACTCTGTTTCAGATAATTTTACACTTAAATAACAGAGTTATGAAACAGGAAGTAAAGGTGTCTTTCTACCTCAAAAGAAATGAAACGAAAAAGGACGGTAAAAGCCCTGTAATGGTAAGGCTTTCAATCGGAAAATTCTCCGAAACCATCTTTAGTGCAAAAATGACTGTTCCGGCAGATTTATGGGCATCCGGTCGCGCCACCGGGAAAAGCCATACTGCAAATGAGATTAACCGGCAGATAGACGAAATCAGGGCATCCGCCCTATCACACTACCGGGAACTATCGTCGATAAGGGATAATGTAACAGCCGAAGATGTGAAGAATCTTTTGCTAGGTATGGCATCCGGACAGGAAACTCTATTGTCTTATTTTCGCACTCATAACGAAAATTTCGACAAGCGCATCGGTGTAAACCGCAAGAAAGGAACGGCCAAATCCTACTGGTATGCCTTGGGGCATCTTACAAAGTTTCTGAAAGAGAAATACAAACTTTCGGATATCCCATTTTCAGCATTGGACAGATCATTTATTGATAAATTTGACCTCTATCTAAAGATTGATCGCCGACTTGCACCGGGCACGATTGTATTACTTACCACTCGCTTGGGTACTATCATTGGAGAAGCTATAACCGAAGGAATCATAACCAAAGATCCTTTTTCCGGTTATGAGCCGGAACATCCTGAACGGCAACAAAAATATCTAACCCGCAAGGAATTGAACAAGCTGATGACAACTCAGCTTACTAAGCCGAAACATTACCTTATCCGCGATTTATTCCTCTTTTCGTGCTATACCGGAATCCCGTACTGCGATATGTGCAAATTAACTGACGAGGACATTTCGGTTGCCGAAGATAATGTAGTGTGGATAAAAACATTCCGTGAGAAAACCGGAATCGACTATGAGATTCCTCTGATGGATATTCCTTTGCAAATAATTGAACGCTACCGGGGAACGGCATCCGACGGACGACTACTCCCAATGTACCCTAATGGGGAACTGAACAGGGAATTGAAACATATCGCCCGTATATGCGGCATCAACCGACGGCTGACCTGGCATTGCGGACGCCATACCTATGCTACCGAAATTACGCTCTCACAGGGCGTTCCCATCGAAACGGTAAGCCGTATGCTTGGGCACAGTCAGATTTCAACCACCCAGATTTATGCAAAAATTACGAACGACAAAATCGAAGAGGACATGAAAGCATTGGAAAAACGGATAGCCGGACGATTCAAATTTGCTCTTTAATGACTTTAATACATTTCAATCATGGATATAGGAAATAAAGAAAATAAGAAAGAAAAACGGCGTAGCACGTTTGCGATTTTATTCTATATAAACCGCACTAAAATCCGCAAGGATGGTATGTGCCAGCTATTGTGTAATATCAGCATTGATGCTGAATCCGAACAAGTGGGAACGAAGGTATCCGTCGATCCGTCCCTTTGGGATTCTGCAACGGGACGTGCCGCCGGACGCAGCCGCAACGCACTTCAGGTAAACCAGGCTATCGACCTGCTTACAGAACGAATAAAAAACCATCATAAGGAAATAAAGGAGAGTTTGGGATTTGTTACAGCCGAACTCGTTAAGAATGCCCTGAAAGGTATCGCTCAAAAACCGCTTACATTGATGAAACTCTTTGAAGAACATAACAACGAGTTTAATAAACGGGTTGGTGTAGATCGTAAGAAAGAAGCATACGACCTATATGTAGTGTCCTACAATCATCTTTTGGCATTTATCAGGAAAAAGTTCGATGCCGATGATGTAACGCTTCGCAGTCTTGATCTACATTTTTATGAAGACTACGACCTCTTTTTAAGGACAGACAGAGGCTTACAACAGAAAACGGTGCATCAACATCTGTATAACTTCAAGAAAATAACTAAACGGGCTTTCAATCAAGGAACGCTCCGGCGCGACCCTTATATGAAACTGTTCCCCGAATTGCCGCCGCTAAAGAGCCGCCATCTGAAACTGGAAGATTTGGAGAAGCTGATGCAGTACAGGCTTGACAGACCCAATTTATGCCGTGCCCGTGATCTGTTCGTTTTTTCAACGTTCACCGGATTATGCCATGCAGACCTCACAAGATTGTCTGACGAGCATATAGAACAGGCCGCAGACGGTAGCCTTTGGATTCATATTAAAAGGCAGAAAACCGGGACGGACTGTAATGTCCGTTTATTGGGAATACCTCTGAAAATTATGGAGAAATACCGTCCGGAGAAAACCGACAAACATATATTTCATGTTTATGGACGTGGTTATATGGGGAAGCTTTTGAAAGAAATCGCTAAGATTTGCTGCATTGGGCATATTTCATTCCACACCGGAAGGCATAATTTCGGAACGCATATTACGCTCTCACAGGGTGTTCCCATTGAAACTGTAAGCCGGATGATGGGGCATAAAAATATTGCCACCACGCAGATATACGCCAAAGTAACCGATAAAAAAGTGGATGAGGATATGAAGCGGCTTAAATCCCGGACGACATCTAAATCAAACAAAGTTTCATTGTATGAAGATGAATCGCTCCGTGCTGCTATCCGCTATCCCGGACAAAAAAAGAAAAATAAGAATGTTCAATCCTCAAATAACGAATAAAATGAATACAGCATCAATCATAATAGAAGAAGGACGTGTAACTATCCGTCCGTCTGCGGGTGGCATTTGGCTCACCCAGCACGAAATCGCAGACCTTTTTGGAGTTTTCGTTTCGGGAGTAAGCAGTAATATTCGTTCCATATTTAAAAACGAGATATTACGGGAAGATGCGGTTTGCCGTCATAAGGACAACGGTAACGGTAGTACCTTGACGCTTTACAATCTGGAAATGATAACGGCACTGGCTTTCCATCTAAAATCCCGTCAGGCACAACGTTTTCGTAGGTGGATTACTGAGCAGGCATTAAATCCCGTGATACTTTGGAAAATACCCGGTATGAATGTCATGTTAAACTGATTACAATATACCGGAAACAAGAAACGACCCTATTTGCGGGTCGTTTCTTGTTTATACCAATTCCTGTTGGCTGATGCTCTGCTTTCGGGCATCTTCCAGAAATTGCTGTATTTCTGATTCTTTATAAAGGATTTTACCACAGATCAGGTAATAAGGAATAGTTCCTGCCGAGCGGTATTCCTGCAATGTCCTGCGACTTACTCTCAATTTCTCGGAAAGCTCACGGTCGGTAATGAACCGTTGCCCGTTGAAAGTACGACGGGAAGGAACTTCCAGTTTATCAATCAGGCAACTTGCCTTTTCCAGCCTACGGAAAAGGTCGGCCACGCGCGGATCGCTTTTTTCAATCAAATTATTCATAGCCTACATTTTTTTCGGTTTATGTGCCGAAGATTGCAACAGTTTCTGCACATCTTCCTGCTTATAACGAATCTTATGCTCTATGCGGCTATAAGGTAACAGTCCCTTTTCACGATAGCTTTGCAAGGTACGTTTGGTTATATCCAATATTTCGCAAACGTCCTGATTGTCCAACCAATCTTTCAAACCCAAATCTTCCTGGCGGCGGTATAATCTTTCCGCCTTTTCTTCAATATCTTCTACACGCTGTGCTAATGTGTCGAAGACCTTTACACTCATACTGATTATCTCCATATTTCTACGTTTTGTATTCCCGGAGAAACAAAAATAGACATTCCCATTCATCTATGTACCGCTCTATTTTTCTATGGCATAGAGTGGCTACCAACTAAAGCAGACTGGCAGCCAAAGCGGGGTCAATCACTTGTAAATTCAGCGATTGCAGTGATTGTTTTCCATAATAACCAATCACTGATATAGTTTTTTCTACTGTTCCCTCGGTATAACGTCTTCCTCAGTTATCGTATGCCTGGTAAGAGCCGGTCTAATCATGATGGTCTGTTGTCAGCAGCAAAGGTACTCCCGGCGTTCACGCCCCTGCAAGATCGCTTCGCGCCCTGAAGGGTTTTGCAAACAATCTTCCGACATCCTTCGGACGTTGCGTATTCTTTTCAAAAATCTGGACATGGGCTAACACCGGCCTTTGAAAGCTCCTGAAACAGAACTCATCATACCGGCTCCGTAACGGCATAAAAAAAAGTCAGACGTTATGAGAACAATAGAAAAAATACAAAGGAAACAGGAATCTATCAACCTTCCAACCAGCATAAAATTGGTGGTAAAGATAGTAGCGACCGCAGTAGGTTTCTATGTGTGGGGTATCGACTTCATTTGGGTGGTTTTGGGCGTGGTTTTCTGTTGGAATATCCTAAAGGGTATCGCATCCTGCCTTTTCTCTCTCATCGCTCTGATAGGTTTTTTCTGGTTTTTATTCACTCACATTTTTTAATCCCAACGATTATGAGCAAAGTATTTTTATTAGGAGCAAACAGAGAAATAGACAGAGCCAAACAGGTGGTAGATGTCAATCAGATTATCCAAATGGAGGGTTACAGCTATGACAGGTATGTAGTGTATGAAATACGCAAAAACGATTGGGGCATTGCTTACAAGCTGATTAACCTGCGGACAAAGGAGTTTTACACAGCCGACATTATTAGACCATTAAGCGAAAAATTCGGCATAGGTTACTACTACGATAGTGAAAACCCTCAATTTATGGATGCTTTCGAGGTAGCGATACTTCTTCAGCAGGCACACGGACAGAAGAAAGCCGAAGAAGAGAAAGCCGAACAGGAAAAAATCAGAGTAGAACAGGTTAAAGAAATCGGTCGTAAACGCTTTGCCGAGATATTCCCCGAAGATGCTCAGGCAGTTATCGTGGCACGATTGCAACAGGACGATAGCGACCGAATGACCGACTATTACGCACACAGCACACAGCGGACGGTTATTATCGGCTTTTCAAAACATAAGAGAGACTTGTTTTCTGAAATGCGTAAACACGCATCCAACTTCGTGGAAACCGCCTATTTAGCAGAACCTAACGAGGACTACGAACACCGTGAAAAATACAGCATGGGCGACGGTTATTACTTAGGTGAGAGCAAGTACAACGGTTGGATAATCGAAAAAGTGCCTGTATATAAGCGTGAACGCACGATTGAAGATTTTGCCTACACAGCAGGAAGCGAAGATAACATACATATCAGCAAGTCCGATATAACGCTACCAAGCAAGCCGACAGAAGAAAGCAAAAGCGGTTGCACATTGGTAGAATATTCAGCCAAAGCAGTAGCCGTATTCGGAGAAACGAGAGCCATAAAAGACGAACTAAAAGCGATGGGCGGACGCTTCAACAGTCGATTGACATTTAACGGAAAGAAGTTAGCAGGTTGGATATTCTCAAAATCACAGGAACAGCAATTAGCCTGTTATTTCGGATTAGACTAAGTATTCACACGGGGCGGAGCAATTCGCCCCACAAATCCCAAGAACATGAAAGCAGAAAATACAGTAACCGATTATTTCAAAATAACGATACAGAGTTATTTGGAACAGAGAGCGCAGACCGATGAACTGTTTGCTCCCGTCTATGCCAAGCCGAACAAGAATATTGACGATTGTATAACCTACATTCTCAATTACGTGAAACAAAGCGGAATATGTGGCTTTGCAGACGATGAGATATATTCCCTTGCCCTGCATTATTACGACGAGGACAGTATCGAGGCAGGCAAGCCAATCAACTGCAATGTAGTAGTTAACCATGCCATTGTGCTGACCGATGAGGAAAAAGCACAGGCACGACAAAAAGCCATTCAGAAAGTACAGGACGAAGCCTACGCCAAGATGAAGCAGGGACAAGCCAAGCCAAAAGCCAAACAGCCCGAAGCCAATAAAATACCTAACCTATTTAATTTCTAAGCCATGAAACCGCAAAATAAATTCCAAGCACAGGTAGTCGAAGCGAGTAAAACCCTGCCGAAACTCACGAAAGAGCCGATTGAGTGGGGTTATGAGAACGGTATCGACCACATAGGACATCGCACCGAAAAGGGAGTAATGACCTGTACTAAATGCGGTCATTCGTGGCAGGGTGCAGGGTATTTAGTTGCTACTCTGACGGATTGCAACTGCCCGAACTGTAATACCAAACTAAAAGTAGAAACCACCAAGAAACGGAAATTCGACAGCCGTTATTATATGACCGTTATAACCGCACATAAAGGGTATCAGGTATTGCGCTCCGTAGTTTTATTCTGTTCGGTTAAAGTCGGAGAAACACCCAAATACGACTATTCAGAAGTCATGCAACGATGGATTGCCCCGAATGGGAAACATTGCACATTCGCCAAACTCCGTCAGACTATGGGTAACTGTTACATTGATTCGTGGATATATGGTACTCCGTTGGAACTGCGGAGCGAAAACAGCAATAATAAGTTCTATATCAATGTATATGACAAAATATACACGGGAGCAGTTTACCCCCGAATGAAACTTATCCCCGAACTCAAACGGACAGGCTTTAAGAGGGTATTCTACGGACAGAAACCCCTTGACCTATTCCGTACCCTATTGACTGACAGCAGAGCCGAAACGCTGATAAAAACGGGTAATACTAAGCTATTGAAGCGTATCATGGACAGCGGTTGGAAGAATATAGACAGGTATTGGCAATCTATCCGCATTTGCATCCGTAATGGCTACAAAATCAAAGATGCAACGCTTTGGTGCGACTATATAGATTTCTTGCGATTCTTCGGTAAAGACCTCTATAATGCTAAATATGTATGCCCTGCCGACCTCAAAGCCGAACACGACCGCTATATGCAGAAAAAAGCCAAAGCCGATGCGAAAGCAGAGCTGGAAAAGCAACTTGAAAAGGAAGCCGAATTTAAGGCGATTAAAGCCAAGTTTTTCGGACTTATATTCTCCGATGGGTGCATTAGTGTTCGTGTACTTGAAAGTGTACAGGAGATAATAACAGAAGGGAAAGCCATGCACCATTGCGTAGGTGGCTACCATTCAAAGGAAGATTCCCTTATCCTATCGGCAACCATTGACGGCAAACGTATTGAAACCGTAGAGGTATCTATTTCCAAACTGAAAGTAATCCAATGCAGGGGACTGTGTAACAAGAACAGCAAGCACCACAGTCAGATACTCTCACTTGTGGAAAACAATATGCCACTCATTGAACAACGATTGGCAGCATAATAAAGTAATCAATCACAAAAAAAATAATGATATGAAAAAGTGTAGAATAGAAAAAACGGAAAACGGCTTTGCCGTAAGGGGTACAAACTTCCTTAACCATTGCGATGCCGATATGTACGCTTATCATTTGGCAAATACTCTAAATAATGGAGGAAAGCTGATATATGTTCCGGGCGTGGAAGAAGCCATTGAAAAGCATAATCAATTAGAGGAAGTAACCAATGGTGATTGGCTGCGAGTTTGTTGGAACAGGAACGCAGGGTGCTATCTGCATACCAAAAATGTGTACGCACTGAAAGATAATTCGTTACATGGGAATAAACACCAATGGTACAGGGATGCTGACCAATGGTGGGAGTATATGCCTATCGAAACAAAAGTAGTCATTTCGGGCATAGACAGCCAAACGGCAACGGACTACCATTACCGTGCTTTTTGGGCGAAGATACAGCCCTCGGACAAAAACTGTATTCGTAAATATTGGCGACACAGAAACGGCTTAATAAGGCTCGACGAAGACGATGCCAATTCCCTGCAAATGGAGGTTATCTGCGAATTGGCAGACTTGCAGTTAGAACAGGAATACAACAAAAGCCGAGAGGATATGTGCGACGAAAACGGTTCTTTTTACGAGGAATACCAAGACAGGTTTAATGACATCTATGATGACATAGAAGACAGATTGCTGAATAACGAACTTTAATAATCGGGGTGGCGAAAGCCACCCACAATAATACAATGCCTACTACTATAAATGGTGCATTTTGGGCAAACAGGGACAAAACAAAAGTAGAACTAATCTAAAAATCAACAGATATGAAAGCAAGCGAAGTAAATGAAGAATTGATAGGAAAACGGTGCAAATGTGTCTTTACGGGGCTTATGGTAACGGGGAGTATCGAGAAAATTAAGATAGGCGAACATACCGCAGAGGTTAATGTACGCTATGACACGCCCCACCAATGGGGAAACCAATCTTATGAAACAGGTTGGGCATTTGCCAGACTGCATGATGATTTCGGATCACTCCGCCACCTTGAAATCATCGACGACAATTATCAAACCCTGCGGGTAAGGTTTACCAAAAGCATATCCGAAATAGATGAGATGTTTACCCGTGATTATAAGAATTGGGGTGTAGTCAATCTGAAAGAATGGATTGATAACTACGAAAGTAGCCGTTTTACACAAATCGCCTATGATATGGCGGTCATAACTTCCGAATACAACATGGAGCATATCGAAGAATGGTTACAGAAGAATATGCCCATATTGGAATTAAAACGGGAGATTTAGCCATGTATAAACTATTTATAGGCTTTCGGAAATTGGGCGAGTTTCCGACTATAAAAGAAGCCAAGAAATACGCCCAAGAAAGTAAACTGAGCGGACTATTCAGTCTATTGGGAGAGAATTACAGCGACCAATGGTATGTGCCGACATTTGGAATATTACAGGAGTAACAGGACGGGCGATATTTTTCGCCCGTTACTTTTTCCATGAGCCGGAGAGTGAGCGGGAGAAAAAGTAACAAAAAGCCTAATAGAGAATAGATTGTTTTTACAAGCCTTTTTCTATTGATTCAATATCTAACAGGTTAATTTTATTTATTTTGTCTTTATGTACGATAATAGTTAATTTAGCCGGATATTTGAATCTGTATTCGCTTAACTTAAATGTCCAGAGCATTATTTTTAACAAATCCTCATCGGTGATATTTTTATGTTCCTTTATTCGGGTAATGCCAGAACCAAAAATAGGTACAGAAACACTCTTTTGGGCATAAATTCTATTAACTCGATCCCAAAAATTAATAAGAAATTCAATATATTCAGGCATAGTTAAATAAGCCCTATTCTTATCATCAAATTTAGAAAAAGCTGTCAATAGATATTCTTTGTAAACAATAATAGAACTTAATTTGTATTTAATCGTCTTTCCTCCACTTTTTCTATCAACTCCTTTCTCTATAATATCATCATCATCGCATTGCTCGGATATATACTTATCAATCTCTTCAGTATTGTTGGGGCATATAGTATTTATAAAAATTCCATTTAATGAATGTTCTGAAATGATCTTATTGTCAACTTGAGTGTCAAAATATTCATTAAAAGCAATAGCTTTATATCCATCTTCTTCAAATATATCCCCCTCTTTAATAACCACATTGCTGCCATCAATGTGTATCTTGATATTCTTTAGTTTATTAACACAAATCCATATTGAAAGGTAAATGACAATAAGGATAATTAGACACGAAATGCCTATCCATAGATTGCATTCCTTACATGTATCAGGAAGAAAATTGAACAAATAAACAAAAGATATTATACCTGAAATTATAGAAAAACACCCAAAAAATTTTGTCAGTATTCTTTTATCAAAGAAGGAAACCTTTTTCATATTTAGTTTAACTAAAGAAATAATCACCTGCTGCGCATTTGGTATTTATCATTAAATCAGAATCGGTTAGAGCCTTCTTTATTAAAGCCTGATCTAAAGGAATATGTAAAACGGGAACCTTTGATTTTGAATCTCTGAAAATTGGAAGATTGTCCCAAAGAGATTTTATAGAATTTTTTAGAGATTTTCCAGTAGGAGTTAATAGCGATTGTTTGTCAGCATAGTCAGGATATATAACAATCACAGGAAGTCCGAGTGTATTAATCCCATAGTCTATCTCCTCTCTCAATGCTTTTGAGTTTTTTGTTGCAGAACTAAGAAAAAGAATAATATTCTTTGAGCAGTTTAACCTTTCTCTTAATCTTGGCTTTAGTGTCTTTTCCCAATCACTCCCATCGCGAACATTGTATGTTTTGTCATGCGAATCATTGAAAGGAAACGAACTGTCCTTTCCCTTCCATGCTCTTAGTAAATTATAATATTGAAAATCTTTTGTTGCATGAGCACCCAAAGATGATTGACTAAAAGGCTCGCTTACATAAAAAGCTGAATAATTACCTGTTTTATATCCCATATATATATGTATTTTTTGCAAAAATACTCATAAAAAAACACCTGACAAAATATCCTGCCAAGTGTTTTTCAACAAGTTATCTAAACTCGTTTATTCACTTTCCTTCCTTTATAGAAGACAATGTTTTCTCCAATCCGTCCCAGATATTCCCAGCTATATCCTGTGCTGTTAGCGGCTTTTCTGATTTTGTATTTCCACCCCCGCTATATGTATTTATACATGTTCTGATGCTGTCTGTTGTAGAAAAGCTATACAGCTCACCTGATAGCAATAACACTTCTATACGAGGCTCAAAAGGTGATATAGAAGCTATATCTTTATAAAGTATAGCCATCGTTTTCGTTTCATCTGGCAACTCTGATTCCGACATTCCGACACAAGAACAATCGCTTGAAAATTCAAAGCGATCATCTTTTACCTCAATGCCATGTAGTTCAATAACAGGCTGCAAAAGATTTGCAACTTCATTGCGGGTTAGCCCGCTACAACTCTTTTTTGAAACTTCTTCGGATGTATTCATGTTTGTAATATTAAAATCATTAAACGAAAACAGGCGCAAGAATTACAAACATACCGGCTTTAGAGGCACAGCCAAGCGCCCGTCCACTGATAGTCCATAATCTTACGCCCTTTCGATATATGATTTGCACATATACACGATCAGGCAGAAAGAGAAACTATCATATTCGGGTGGACTTCTTAAATTGGCTGTTTTCTAAAGCCCCTAATATGTTGTTCTTTCCTACATTTCCGCCACAGGAATTATGTTATCCGGCGACAGGATTACAAAGATACATCTTTTTCCAAGATATGTTATGTTCCGGTCTTTGTATTTCATCCTATCTGAGTATTTATAGCCCGTTTAAAATCAAAAGGTTTGCAGACAAAGTAATAACAGTTGGTTGCACATCCTGTTGTTACTACCAGTGTACCATAACCGAATATTCGTCCCGTTACGCTTTGAGTGGCCTGTATGCCCTCGCACCTTGCCAGCACCAACTCCGATACCCGCCTGCGGATGATGCCCGTTTTAAGTAAGTATTACCCGCCGATTGGTAACAACAAACAGAGAGCCGACTTTGATAAATATTCGCTGTACAAGCGAAACCAATCCTAGAAAAAGCACTGTTATTCCAAGCCATTTCATTACTGATGCGGACACATCCCAAAGGATAAAACCACCCACCAGAAGCAGGCATATCGGCTCTACAAAGAGAAAATAATGAATCCGCGCACGGTACTTTATTTCCTCTGCCGGTTGTAATTGAGATTTTAGAAAATTCATATTGATTCAATTTATTATTGTTTTTCAACATTTCAAATAGATAACTGCACCATCCGTTCGGATTCAGGAACCGTTTACCTTTTCTTATTTCGTAGTGCAGATGGCTTCCCGTTGTTATTCCGGTATTTCCCACACAGGCAATCTGCCGGGCTATATTTACCGAATCCCCAACATTCACCAGTGTTTTACTTAAATGCGCATAGAACGAACGGAAGTTTCCAGCGTGTTCAATCTCTATAAAGTATCCGTAACCCGAATTATAACCTTTGCGAGTTACCATTCCATTTCCCGTAGCATACACAGGAGTTCCTTTTGCTTTCGGAATATCAATGCCAGTATGAAATTTTCGTCTTTTATAAACAGGATGCCAACGTATACCGAAACCTGATGAAATACGGCACGGTTTCTTTATCGGAAAGATGACAGGATAATCAGATAAATCGTCGATAGACAGTTGCATTGAATCTGCTATCTGCCGAAACTCTTTCTCCGAATAAATCTTTTCCGTAAACTTTTCGATTTCCGGTTTTCTGTTTATCTGCCCCCATACAGGCATATGCAGCAAAACGAAAATAAACAGTGAGATAGTTTTCATAGTTTATTGGTAGTTAAAAAAACGCCCGAATAACTCCGGGCGTTCGTTCATTACTATTATTCCACTTCCTCACCCCATAGGTTCTGTATCTGTGGGGGTGGTGATGAAAGCATACACGATATTAAGCCATGTAACCGCATAGGAAATTAACATCATCGTCATCATGGCTATTCCGTCTCAACTTGTAAATCTTCATCATCCCCTTTGGCATTCTGCCAACTGAATGTTTTCTGCACCACCTGACCGAAGGAATCTTCGATATATTATGTAGTCTAATCATTTATGTTAGCGTTCCTGATTTTCACAGTCTAATGGCCTTATTTTTAATGGAGTAAAAATCAGGAACGCTAACATAATATTTCTTGTTCCGGGAGATTTCAT